>WNFP01000117.1_pt1 | contig 91083 bp, 74 predicted proteins | sample 5400201 | NCBI WGS metagenome assembly WNFP01 (sample SAMN13153355, study PRJNA577476) | soil metagenome | isolation source: 115 cm saprolite under Madrone tree | place: USA:California | collected 2016-06-14
CAGCGGGCAAATGAACCACCAGCGAACCCCGCCATAATTGCATGGCGTCGTGTCGAGCTGTACCGAGTAATCGTAGTCGGTTTTCTCGGAGAAATGAGTCGTGCTGTACTTCAGCCGGACACTTCGGGGCGAGCCTGGGCAACCCTCTAATTCCCAGCCGATGCTGGCGACCCGTTCCTCGTCCCTTTTCCAGTGCATGGCGTATTGGAAGCCGGGAGCGTAGGAAAACAACCCGTGACGCTGGAAATACTGCACGTCCAGATTGCGTGTGCCGTCAACGGTGTCTTTTGCGCTGCCTCTGCTCATGTTTGGCTCGTCCCTGTATTACCCCGAAATCATTAGGCTCCGTGGCGAATTCAAGTTGCTTTAAGCGGTGAATGTGGCTGACTTGAGCGTTCCAAGTTTGCTTTCCCGGCAACAGGGAAGGACGGTCTCCTCAGCGGTTTACTAAAGGGTTGGGAGGATTGGAAGTGCTGCCGGGACGCGCTTTCGTTCGCGTTTGCGCGGCTTTCTGGGCCTTCAAGCTGCAAGAAAGCCCCCTTCACGCCTTAACAAGTCCATTTGTCGCAGCCAAGTAACCGTCTGGTTCCAACTGGCAACGGTTTGGGCTACCAAACACTACACGCTGTCTGTGGTTACTGACTGCACTTCAATCAAGATTAGAAAACAGACGAAAGGCGGGTTCCCGTCCTGCTTGCCGCTTCATCCGGTCTGTACCGCCTCAATATACCATGCCCGTGTAGCACAGCCGCCCCGGCTGTGTACGGGGGGAATTTAATCTGCGTCCATCTGCGTAAATCAGCGGCTGTCAGGCATCTCCCCGGTCTGTACCTCTGGGTACCCCCCTCCCCTAAAATTCGAACTTCCATTGAAAACACAGCACTTGTGTCATTTCGACCCAAGCGTGGCCCTTGCTTGGCCCAGCCAGGCTGTGGAAAACTCCAATTTGCTTATCTGTGTTCATCCGTGGAAATCAGTGGTAAAACCGGCATGTTACCTACCCCCCTCCCGGTCGATCCCCATCCCAATATTTAAAGGGGTTAGCTCCAAACATCCCAAGGGATGAGGTGAACCTGAGGTGAACCCTTAGGTTGAGACAGAAAGAGCATCCCCGAGTCACAAACCCACTCAGGGCTAACGGCCAATTGCTAAGAGCTTCTTTCATCTATGCTGACGGCTTCCTTCAAACCCCGCGCATGATACCGCTAATCGAAAAAAAATCAATAGACAAAAACGTGCGGTTAGACCAGGCTGGTTCACGCGGTTCCTTCAATACTGCCTGGTACTCAATGGACATTTCCCTGCGATAATTTATAAGGACAAACAATGGACTCCTCAACGAAACTGGATTGGAACCGTTTTGGACGTGCGAATGCCGCGCGTCAGTGGCGCAGGCAATCGGCTGCCATGGGCCACAGTGTTACAGAACTGATTGTGGAAGCAGCGGAAGTGGCGCAGGGCATGCGCATTCTCGATGTGGCGTGCGGAGCAGGAGAGCCCTCCATCTCACTTGGCATGCGGCTCAATGGAACCGGAGAAGTCATTGGCGTTGATATCGCGCCTGAGTCGCTCAGGATTGCCGAGGAGCGTGCTGCTGCCCAGCGGCTGAATAATGTTCGCTTTCAATATGCCGATGTCCACGAGTTGCCATTTCCGGACAACACGTTCGATCGAATCACGTCACGTTTGGGTGTGATGTTTTTTGCCGACCTACCGAAGGCCGCACACGAGATGCTTCGGGTGTTGAGACCCCAGGGGAAGGTCGTGCTGCTTGCATGGGGCCCCATGGGACAACCCTATTTTGAAACTATGGTGGGAACGGTCTTGCAAGCTTTGCCCGGCACGAGTGTTCCGAATTCCGCGAAGAAGGTGTTTGCTTTCGCTAACACGGGCACGCTTACAAACGCTCTGCGTGATGCCGGGTTCAAAAGCGCGGACGAACAAATCCTGACAGTGCCCTGGACCTGGCCGGGGACTCCCGCAGATGCCTGGGCTTATTTTCAGGAGCTGGCGGTACCCTTTGCGCCGTTGTTGCAGTCCATTCCGCCGGAGCGTAGATCGGAAGTCGACGAAGCGGTATTGCACGCGATTTCACAATATTACGACGGCAGCGAGATTAAATTCACGGCCATCGTGAATGTGGCGTCGGCAACGAAATAAACCAGGCCACGAAATAATTGGCGCGCAATATCTGATACCGGAGTACCAAAGAACGGAATGGGATGAACAAAATTGAACAGCCAGAGCCGTGGCTCCGAGCCACACTCACTCATGTTCCGGCAGTCCAGCGTGGGGTGCTGCACGCACTGGAGTTGGCCAGCGAAGACCTGGAGCGCTGGACGGAAGATCTTAGTGACGCCGAAATCAGCGCCCAGCCTGGTGGGATTGCTCCCGTGGCATTTCACTTGCGCCATATATCGCGCAGCCTGGATCGGCTGCTGACCTATGCAGAGGGAGCGCAGCTATCGGGCGAACAAATCGCCGCGCTTAAGACGGAGCTTGAGCCAGGAGCCACAAAGAAGGAGCTATGGACAGAACTGATGGCGCAGCTGGGCAGGAGTAGCCAGCGGATCCGGGCATTTTCTCCGCAGGAGCTTGAGCACCCGCGCCATGTAGGCAAAAAACAACTTCCCACAACCGTGGGTGGTCTGCTGGTCCACGTTGCCGATCACACCCAGAGGCACGTTGGCCAGGCAATCATCACGGCTAAAATCGTGATGGCAAATAGAAGCAGCCGGCCCAATGGAAACTGACTATTTCGCCGGAATATTGGCAGGCTTGAATCAACACCGGTTGGTATTCCGGCGCCTGCGGCAACCCGAGGTGTTCCTGCTCAGAACTGGAATAAGGTACCGCATCCATAGTTTTAACGAGTCCAGTGTTTTGCCCCAATACGCAAGCAGTTCAACAGGCCTCGGGGCAGGTATTATGTTCGTTGTTGCCAGAACGCTTATCTTTTTTGTTTTTGTTCACGTCCTGGTCGCCGGAGGAACCATTTGTTTCAGTTGAGAGCACGTGACGGACGAAATCCGCGTGAGTTAGCAGATATGAGTACGGAGCTTCGTCTCGAAGACCGGGAATTCAAGGAGCGGTATGTAAACACCTTATTTGACATTCTCGCTCCTGGGTACGACTCATTCACGCGACTTTTTTCTTTTGGCATGGACCGCCTTTGGAAGGCACGGCTGATACAGGAGGGTATTCGGCGAATTGGGGAGTTGCCCTGTATTCTCGACATCGCATGCGGGACCGGCGATTTTGCAGCAGCGTTAGATGAGTGCACTGCGTCCCCTTTCATTCTTGGTTTGGACGCCAGCGTCGAAATGCTGCGAGAGGCAACCGGGCGTTTGCGGAACCGGGAAGAACGCGTGCGCTTTGCGGCCTGTAATATGCAACATTTGTGCGTGCGTGATCACAGCGCAGACATGGTTAGCATTGGTTATGGGCTGCGCAACACTGCAGATCCTGGCCAGGCCTTGCGCGAGATTGCTCGAGTGCTCAAGCCTGGGGGGGTATTCATCAACCTCGATTTTTACCGGCCGGTGCGAAGAGCCTGGCGAGAATTATTTCTTTGGTATATGTGGCACGCTGGGCGATTTGCAGGCTGGTTGTGGCATAGAGAACCAATGGTGTATGGGTATCTGGCGCCATCGATTCGAATGTATTTGACGATTCCTGAGTTTGAAAGCGCACTTAAGTCTGCCGGCTTTCAAATTGAATGGCGCGACTCCCGCCTCGGTGGAGCAGTGGGACTTCACGTAGCCCGGCGAGTAGCAGATGCATAGTTTGCGCGGTTGCTCCATTTCAGGCTGATCATTTGGGTTAAACCATTCCTCCTTGTTCCGTTCCCTGGCGCAAATCGCCGGACGGGAAGTTCATGGGTGTGATTCTCACTGGTATGGGAGATGACGGCGCCGAGGACTGCTCGAAATGCGCGCCGCAGGGGCCGTACCATCGCTCAAGACGAAGCCAGCTGCCACGGCGAACCGGCCAACTCGCTTTCTTCGATCAAATTCATCCTGGTCCAGCCCTCGCTTTTGCTGCCCCCGGTTTTTTTTAGTGAACTGGCATAAAGGGCGGGACGCACTTATAATCGGCTTATTAACTGGGCGGGAGTAACTCAGTGGTAGAGTCACGGCTTCCCAAGCCGTTGGTCGCGGGTTCGATCCCCGTCTCCCGCTCCAGAATGTTTCGAATGAGGGAAACAGCGGAAGACATAATTAGGGAATCCTCATTACTCAGGTAATTAATGATGAGCGGAAGCCGCTCTCCATTTTGGCTTTCGCCTCGGGCGCAATTGACGCTGGAAAGGGAGGTCAATGTGTTAACGGCGCAGCAGATCAATTCCAAATTTGAAAGCTTGAAGAGCACAGGATTTAACCCCATCTCTCTTTGGGAGCGGGTCGGTGGAGACATCGAGTTGCTTGGTGATCTGGTGGAGATTTTCGCGGAAGAGTGCCCCGGCATGATGGCGCGCATTGAACAGGCTGTCGCTTCGGGTAACGCTGCCGAGTTGCAGAAAACCAGCCACAAGTTCAAAGGGTCGGTACTGCAATTTTCCGCCAGTGATGCGGCGGCCATCGCCGCCGATCTCGAGGAGATGGGAAGAACAAATTCTATGGGAAACGCCTCTCACGCCTTCGCGCGGCTGCAAGAACAGGTTATTTCGCTGAATGCCGCGCTGGGTTTGATGATGAGTCAGGCAAAGCCTGAATAGCTGTTGATCGAGAGGGGGGCACATGGACCTGAATACGGAGATGGACCCTGCCGGTTCTCCGGCAATGCCGGAGCCACTCGCCCGGGCACGTGAGGCCAGTCTGCGCAACGTACTTCTCATTGAGGACAGCCGGGTGGATGCGCGCCTCGTGATCGGTATGCTTAGCTCCCAGGGTGAAGGATTGCAGTGCACGCACGTGGAAAAACTGGCGGACGCCATTGAGATTCTTCAGACGAAACACCAGGATGTGGTCCTTCTGGATTTGAATCTGCCGGACAGCTCCGGATATGACACTTTTTTCAACATCTTTCGCGCCGTACCCAAAGCTGCTGTGCTGGTCCTGAGTTCTTCGGAAGACGAAGAACTGGCGGTCCGCACCGTGCGCGAAGGGGCCCAGGATTATCTGGTGAAAGGCTCCTTTGACGCGCGGCTGCTGCTGCGGTCCATTCGTTACGCCTTTGAGCGCAGGCGGGCCGAGGAGGCAGTACGTCAGAGTGATGCAACCGTCCGCGCGGTTTTTGAAAGCTCACTCGATGGCATTTTGATTTCCAGCGAAAATGATATTTGCGAGGAAGCCAATTCGGCCGCGGCCACGCTTTTCGGCCTGTCCCGCGCGCGGCTGATTGGCAGAAACATCCACTCGTTTACTCCACCCGATTTTGAAGAGGCATGGAAGCGATTTCGCGAGTCAGGCAGTGACCACAGTCAGTTCTGGGTGCAGCGCGGCGATGGCAGCCGCCGCCTGGTGGAATGTTTTTTCAGCGCGCAGGTCCTTCCTGGGCGGAACCTTTGCATTCTGCGTGATATTACCGAGCAGGAAAGCCTGGAAGAGCAATTACGGCAGTCGCAAAAAATGGAAGCCGTAGGCCGCCTGGCCGGCGGCGTGGCCCATGATTTCAATAACATTCTGGGCATCATCAGCGGTTACGCTGAGCTTATCCAGATCAACTGCAAGGATGAAAGCGTAGTCTCCCGCACCGGCAAGATTCTTATTGCCACGGAAAAAGCCTCGTCGCTCACCCGGCAACTTCTGGCTTTTGGGCGCAAACAGCTCATGTCGCCGCGGCTTCTGGATTTATCCACGGTGCTGACCGGAATCAGCAGCATGCTCCAGTGCCTGCTGGGGGCGGAGATACAGCTTATCGTTCATGTTGGCGAGAGTTTGGGCCATGTGCGGGCCGATCAGAGTCAGCTGGAGCAGGTCCTGTTGAATCTCGCTACCAACGCTCGCGATGCCATGCCTGAAGGCGGCGTACTTACGATCCGTGTGGAGAATTGCGCCATGGAAGCCATGCCGGAACTACCGGCCGGAGAATACGTAAGACTCTCGGTTGCCGACACAGGTATGGGAATGGATGCGGAAATACAATCACGTATTTTCGAGCCGTTTTTTACCACCAAAAAAGACCACTCCGGACTGGGACTGGCCACGGTTTACGGCACGGTAAAGCAGAGCGGCGGCTACGTGACGCTGAATTCCGCGCCGAGCCAGGGGACTACTTTCAACGTATATCTTCCCATGGTGGCAGTGGCGAAGTCTGACAGTGCCGCGCCCGGCGCGGTTGCCACGCCGGTGAGCGGACAGGAAACGATTCTTCTGGTCGATGATGAAGACGCCCTGCGCGAGGCGGCGTCGGAGTATCTGGAAAGCTGCGGTTACAAAGTACTCAAAGCCGCCAACGGCAAGGACGCCATAGACATACTGGAAGCGTACCAGGGGCGCATCGACGCGGTGATTTCTGACGTGGTCATGCCCAAAGTGAATGGCCGCGCGCTGATGGATCATGTGCGCAGAGTGCGTCCGGACAGCGCCATGCTGGTGATCTCGGGATATGCCGATGATGCCGTGGTGCGTAACGGAATTTTTCTGGAGACCGCGTCTTTTATGCAAAAACCGTTTACGCTGCAGGCCCTGAGTTCAAAAGTCCGCGAACTGATCGCCCGCAAGTAGGGCGCTGGCCAGGCGTGTGATACAGTCATCCCAGTTTGTATGACGGATGAGATACGCGGTACTCCTCGCTGGCTCGATCTGCTGTGGCTTCTCTTCCTGGCCGGTCTGGCGCTGCTTCCGCCCGTGCGGGAGCTGCACAAACTCCTGATCCTCGGTATCATCGGCGCCTTCCAGCTGGTGGAGGGCCGCATACTCCAGGCGTCACCCCGGCAAGGGCCTTACTACGCGGTGCTGGTTAAGATTGTTCTGGCGACGATTCTGATGAATCACACGCACGAAGTCGCCATCAACAGCAGTTACTATCCCATTTTTTATCTGCCAATTATGACCGCGGCCATGTACTTTGGTCCGCTGGGGACCCTGCTCTGGACTCTGGCTTCCGCTGCGGCATACTGCTCTTATCTTCCCGCAGCCCTGGGAGAATTTGAGATGACCTCCGCCAGCACGGCGGAGCTGTCCATGCGCATTTTGTTCTTCTTCCTGGTCGGTATGATCGTAAATCGTTTTGTGATGGACTACCGCAATCAGGTGCGCCGTTACCAGGCGCTGGCGGAAACTCTGAGCGAGGCCAACCGCAATCTGAAACAGGCCCAGGCAGAGGCGCAGCGCGCGGAACGGCTGGCAGCTCTGGGACAACTCTCCGCTGGTCTGGCCCATGAGATACGCAATCCTCTGGGTGTGATCAAGGGCTCGGCAGAAATACTGAATCAGACGCTGGCGGCGTCAGACGAACTGGCAAAAGAGCTTTCCGGATACATCTACACCGAGGTAAACCGGCTCAGCGCGCTGGTAAGCCGCTTTCTCGATTTCGCCCGTCCGCTTCATGTGGAGCCAATTCCTCAGGATGTGAGGGCGGTGATCGAGAAGTCGCTGAAGGCGGTGGCTGACCAGCGCGCGGACATCAACGTCAGAATCAGTCAGGATTACGCTCCCCACCTGCCGCTGGTTATGGCAGACCCGGAACTTTGTGACCAGGCTTTTACCAATCTTCTGCTGAACGCATGTCAGGCTATGGGCGAGCAGGGCGAATTGCACATCAGAGTCCGACCGGAGCATGAAGACAAAAAACTCGGAGTAGTGGTTGAAATTCAGGATACCGGCCCTGGCATTGCGCCGGAAATGAAGGAAGAAATCTTCAACCCGTTCGTGACCACCAAAAAAACCGGTGTGGGACTGGGACTGGCCATTGTTTCCAGAATTCTTGATGGTCATGGCGGATCGGTGCGTGTTGTGGCCGCGCCGGAAAACGCAGGCGCCTGCTTTCGCGTCTGGCTGCCGGCCGCGCAGCAACCGGCACATTGAGTTTTCTCAGTGGCTAAGAACAAACCTTACATTCGATCCGGTTTTTGCTGCTCGATTTAACCCGGTACATGGTGTCATCCGCTATGCCAATCATTTCGTCGGCAGAAACGGATGCCGACATAAATGTCACTACTCCAATGCTGCACGTAACCGGCGAACCGATGGGTCTGGTATTTTCGCGCAGCCGGTCATACATTTTTGCTATGGCTGAGGATGCGGCTTCTGCAGGTGTTTCCGGCAGGAGTATGACGAATTCATCTCCGCCGAGGCGGGCCAAAAAATCGGTGGTGCGCAGGCTGTTTTTCATCGAGTTGGCCATGGTTTTGAGCAGGGCATCACCGCAGATGTGACCACGAGAGTCGTTTACTTTCTTGAAATTATCCACATCTATGTAGACCACTGAGAGTGGACGGAAATGGCGCTGCATTCTCTGGCGTTCGATATTGACTACCGCAGTGAAGGCGCGCCGGTTCAAAAGCCCGGTAAGCGGGTCGCGCAGGGAAAGTTCCTGTTCGCGCCGGTAGAGTCTGCGGACTTCTGAAAAAATAAACACAAAGAAAGAGAACATCGCCAGGTTCATGGCAAAGTTCCACCAGAGAGATCCTGCCGTGGTCCCGGAATGCGTGACCTCGAAAAACAGCAGGAGGGCCGTGGACGCAAACGCAAAAAACCACCCGAGGAATGGAGCAATGAACCATGCGGCAAAGGAAATGGGGACAAGAAATAAAACGGAAACATCGCGTTCCGGCGGAGTGAAATAGCGCAGGGCCGTCACTGCCAAAAACTCAAACGCGCTGGCTGATATGAGAAAGGCACGGGGCTGCCTGCCTAACCAGGCCGTGATATTGATCTGTGCCAGTTTGGAAAAGTTAGTCAACTACCTCAATCATATTCGGCCCTTATTTCGGTGTGAACTGGGAAAGGTCGTAGATCCCCAGTTGTTTTTCGATCATGGTGACCTGGTCCACGGCGATATCAAAGCCGTCGCCGCCAAACGTCTGGTGCTCGATGCGGTCGAAGTCCTCGCCCAGAGCGTCATACTCGTGTTTGCTCACGATGTCATGCAGGGCGGGGAAGAGCACGGTGTCTTCGCGCGCTTCGTGCGGGCGATACATGCGAATAAATCCGGCGAGCGCGGCTGCGCTGGTTTGCAGGTCGCCGCCCTTGACCGAGGCCATAATGCGCTGCGTCAGCGTGCGTCCGGCTTTGTGCTGTTCCCGCAGCGTGCGGGTGAGATCAACCAGCTTGCCGGCTTTCTCGAAGCGCGGAAAAAGGTAATCCTCTTCCAGTTTCTCGTGGTAGTCTTCGATGAATTTCTGAATCAGCCCCGCGGCTTTGAGAAGCGGGTCGGTATCAAATTTCTGCTTTGCCTGGATACGGCGCAGGGCCTCATCGTAAATCAGCAAAATGCGATTAAGCACGCCATGCTCGCGCATCAAATCTTCGTTGGTGGAAACATCGTCTTCTTTGGGCGCCTCGGTCTTCTCTTTTTGCTGAAGCCCCAGGACCGGGAGCGCCAGAGTTGAGGTGATCAGGGCCGAGCCGCCGATAATAAATGCACGCCGTTCTGTAGCCATTATCATTTGCCTTTCCGCGGCGCATATAAGCGCGTATGCGTGCAATCCATGCGCCAGCCCAGAAATAATATACTCTGCTGTCCGGGCTGGCATAGATGCAGAACAGAAGTGCGGCCCCGGTCATGCCCCGATTCCTTATACTGTTTGGCTAAGCTGAGGAGGTTATAAGCATTCATGAGACTTTCATCTGCCGCGAAATTGTTGCTTGCTTTGATTAGCGCCTGCGGCGCGACGATGCTTTGGAGCCAGGCTGGTCCCGCGCCAGCTCCAGCGCCTCTCACGTTGACACTGCAGGATGCACTGGCTCGCGCCCGGGTCAATAGCGTCCAGTTTCAGGCTGCGCTCACCGACCAGGGTGTGGCCCATCAGGATAAGATACAGGCTTTTGCCGCGCTGCTCCCGAGTGTGGCTTACAACAATCAGGCAATTTACACACAATCCACTGGGAATCAACCTGCCTTCATTGCCGCCAATGCGCCGCACGAGTACGTAAGCCAGGCCAATGTGCATGAGGCGCTCGCAATTTCGGGCGTAACGGATTTTCAGCGAACGCGGGCGCTTGAGGCGGTCACCACGGCCAAAGCCGAGATTGCCGCCCGGGGACTCGTGGTCACCGTGGTGCAGGCGTATTACGTCTTGCTCGCGGCCCAGCGCAAGTATGCCAGCATGCAGGAGGCGTCGGCAGAAGCACAACGCTTCCTCGACCTGAGTCAAAAATTGGAAAATGGCGGGGAAGTAGCGCATTCCGATGTAATCAAGGCCCAGATTCAGGCCCAGCAGCGCCAGCGCGATCTTCGCGAAGCGCAGCTTACCATGCAGAAAAGCCGGCTGGATCTTGCCGTGCTGCTCTTTCCTAACTTCAATGAAAATTTCACGATTGTGGACGACGCTGATCTGGCGCCTCCGCTGCAGAGCTTTGATGAAGTGGCTCGCGCTGCTCAGGTGAAGAGCCCGGATGTGCGTGCGTCATCGGCGGCTTTGCAGGCCGCGCGCTATGAACTTTTGTCGGCTCGCGCCGCCTATCTGCCCACGCTCACCGTGGATTATTTTTACGGAATCGATGCAGCCCGCTTCGCCACGCACGAAACGGTCGCCAATCCCACTCCACCTCCCGATTTCCTGCGTGTCAACAATCTGGGCTACTCCGTTGCCGCGACCGTAAGTGTTCCGGTATGGAACTGGGGGGCCACACACAGCAAGGCAGTCCAGGCGGACCTCAGGCGCAAGCAGGCGGAGCGGGAACTCTCCTTTGCGCAGCGCAAGCTGCAGGCCGACATTCGCGGCGCCCACGCCGAAGCCGATGCTGCGCGCTCTGAGCTGGATACGCTTCGCAGCTCCGCTCAGCTGTCCGCCGAGAGCCTGAGACTTACCACCATCCGCTATCAGGGCGGCGAGGCGACCGTTCTTGAAGTGGTGGACGCGCAAAACACACTGACTCTGGCGCGCAATGCATACGATGATGGCGTGGTACGCTATCGGGTGTCTTTGGCGAACCTGCAAACCCTTACGGGTACAATGTAGTCCGAATTCTGCCTATGAAAATAAATACGGAAGCAAAGTCAGGTCTCCGGTTCAGTGTTGCCGCGGCTGCGATTCTGCTCTTCTTCTTTGCCGGATGTAAAAGCAGTGAAGAGAAAGAGTCTAAGCCGGAAGTCTCAGTCCAGGCGACAACGGCGCAGAAAGCCGATATTTCACGAATCGTGAATGCTGACGCGATTATCTTCCCCGTGGCGCAGTCCGTGATCACGCCAAAAGTCAGCGCCCCGGTCAGCAAATTCTTTGTGGTCCGCGGCCAGCCAGTGCATAAAGGCCAGTTGCTGGCCGAGCTGGAAAACCGCGACCTCGCCGCCGCTGCAATGGACAACAAGGGAACTTACGAGCAGGCCGAGGCAACTTACCAGATCAGCAAAGGCGCCACGCTTCCAGAGGACGCAAAAAAAGCGGAACTGGATTTGCTCACGGCGCAGCAGTCCCTCGATGCCCAGCAAAAGTTGTATGACAGCCGGGAAATGCTCTTCAAACAGGGTGCTTTGCCGCGCAAGGACCTTGACCAGGCCCGGGTCGCGCTGGTCCAGGCGAAGAGCCAGTACGATACGGCGAAACAGCATCTGGAACACCTGAACGCTCTGGTGAGAGAGCAGTCGCTGAAAGCGGCAGGCGGCCAGCTCACTTCTGCGCACGGCAAGTTTCTGGGCGCCGAGGCCATGCTGAGTTATACCCAGATTCACAGTCCTATTGACGGAGTCGTCACCGACCGCCCGCTCTATCCTGGTGAAATGGCTTCGGCCACGGCCCCGCTGCTGACGGTGATGGATGTAAGCAGCGTGATCGCAAAAGCCCACGTTCCTCAGTCCGATGCTCTTCTGCTGCGCAGAGGAGACAAGGCCACCATTGATATCACTGGATTGCAATCAGTGGCTGGAACGGTGTCGCTGGTGAGTCCGGCGCTCGATCCCAGCAGCACTACAGTTGAAGTCTGGATTCAGGCAAAAAATCCAAAACAGTTGCTGCGTCCGGGAACAACCGCACGAATCTCAATCACGGCGCAGACCGTCCACGATGCTCTCGTGGTTCCGGCCATTGCACTGCTCAATGCCAGTGCCGGAAGCGCGCAGGTGATGGTGATCGATTCCCAAAGCACGGCGCAGAGCCGCGATGTGAAGCTTGGCATTCAGACACCAGAACAGGCCCAGATTGTTGACGGCCTCAAGCCTGGCGAGCAGGTGGTGACGCAGGGGGCCTATGGCCTGCCCGATAAAACAAAAGTGAAAGTAGAAAAACCCGGCGCTGCGGTCGGTGAAGGCAATGCCGATGCCGCAAAGGACGAAAAAGGGAGCAAGGACTAAGCACCTATGTCGGGTGACCTGATGCTGAAAAATCGCTCTGAAGCTGCCGGCGAACGGAAGCACTGGGTCGCCCATCATTCGAAATCGCTGATCTTCGTAATGATCATGATCGCGCTGGTGGGAGCGTGGCTGGCTGCCACCATACCCGTATCTGTATTCCCCTCCACGGATTTTCCCCGCATCGTCATCGGCATTGACAGTGGCGTAATGCCCATTGACCAAATGATGGTCACCATCACCCGCCCTGTGGAACAGGCGGTGAACAGCGTTCAGGGGCTGCAATCCGTCCGTTCGACGACCAGCCGTGGCTCAGCCGAGGTGGATCTGTACTTTGACTGGTCGGTGGACATGTTTCAGACCCTGCAGCGCGTGGACGCCGCGCTGGCCAGAGTCGAAACCGAGCTACCTCCGGGAACCAAAGTAGAGACACACCGGCTCACCTTCGCTTCCTTTCCCATTCTGGGTTACAGCCTTATATCGGACAATGTGCCCCAAACGCAGTTATGGGAAATGGCGACGTACGACATTGCTCCACGCCTCAACCGCCTGAACGGAGTCGCGACTGTAATTGTGCAGGGCGGCCAGGAGCCTGAGTTTCAAATCACTCCCGATCCGGCAAAGCTGCTGGAAGCCTCGGTTACCGTAACGGACATTTTGGATTCGGTGCGCAAAACCAACCTCATCGATTCGCCTGGCCTGTTTAGCCGCAACCACCAACTGGTACTGGGCCTGGTGAGCGGACAGGTGCGCGGTCCGGAAGAGCTTGCGCGGATCGTGGTCAAGACCACGCCGGCGGGAATTCCAGTGCATATCGGCGATGTGGCCGGTGTGTCGCGAGCGGTCAGACCGATCTACACCATGGTGCGGGCCGACGGCAAACCAGCTGTGCTGCTCAATATCAATCGCCAGCCCGACAGCAATACCGTTGCGGTCGCCAGTGAGGTGCATGACGAGATTGATCGCATTCGCGCCACGCTGCCGCCCGGAATACGTCTGGCCCCGTTTTATGACCAGTCGGGCATCGTTCAGGACTCGATCAGGAGCGTGCGTGACGCCATTATCCTGGGATTGATTTTGTCAGCCATTGTGGTGGTGGTTTTCCTGCGCGACTGGGGCAGCTCCCTGGTGGGCGCACTGGTGATTCCGCTCACCATTTTGATCACCTTTATCGTACTCAAACTCCTGGGCCAGACTTTTAATCTAATGACGCTGGGCGGCCTGGCTGCGGCGGTCGGACTGGCGATTGATGATGCCATTGTGGTCATCGAAAACATTGTCCTGCATCGCGATGCCGGTGAAGGACGACTGGAAGCCATTGAGAGCGCGCTCGGTGAGATCATGGCGCCCCTGATCGGTTCGACTCTCACGCCTATTGTCGTGTTCTTGCCGCTCATATCCATCAGCGGCGTTCTGGGCACCTTCTTTCGCTCCCTGGCCGTGACCATGTGCGCCGCGCTGCTGGCTTCACTGCTGCTGGCGCTGGTGTGGACGCCTACACTGAGCCTCTACTTCATTCGCCGCAAGCCAAACGCAGGGCCCTCCGCGCCGCCGCCTGCGGAAGACGAAAATGCAGACGGCGAAAATCAGGAGATACGCAAACTCATGGCGGCGGAAGAAGTCTCAATGCAGGGCTTTTTTCGGCGCGTAATTGATTTTTACGAGCGCTGGCTGCGACGCGCTCTGGAGCATCCGTGGTGGCTTGCGGGCGCCAGTGTGGTGCTGATTGTTTTTTCCGTCATCTGCTACAAAACCCTGGGTTCGGAAGATCTGCCAGCCATGGACGAGGGCGGTTTCATCGTTGACTACCTAACGCCCGCCGGAAGCTCGCTTGAAGAGACGGATCGAGTCGTCTCACACATTGAACGGATCCTGCACAGCATTCCGGAAGTCGAAAGCACTTCACGCCGGACCGGCCTGCAACTCGGTCTTGCGGCTGTGACCGAGGCCAATCGCGGCGATCTTACCGTAAAGCTCAAGGCGAAGCGCGACCGTTCGGGAGAGGAAGTGATTGCCGATGCCCGTTCGCAGATTACCCAGCAGGAACCTGGAGTGGACGTCGAGTTTCCGCAGTTGCTGCAGGATATGATTGGCGACCTCACGGGCGAGCCGGAAGACATTGTGGTGAAACTGTTTTCCGAAGATACAAAGCTGCTGGAGCAGATTGCACCCAAAGTCGCCGACGCAGTCGAAAATGCGGGAAAAGACAGTGCAGGGAAGAAGCACATTGTCGATCTGAAAAACGGCATTGAAAACACCATCAGCGGCCCTTCCACGGAGTTCAAGCTGGATCCATCGATGATGGCCCGCGCCGGAATGTCTGCCGAGGAAATCTCCACCGACGCAACCGCCATGCTGCAGGGGGTCCCGGCAGGAACTCCGCTGATCGTCAACAATCGGGCTTACACCATCCGCGTGCGCTTTCCGGAACAGAACCGCTCTTCGTTTGAAAGTATGAACAGCACGCTGCTCGCCAGCACAAGCGGCAGGACAGTGACCCTGGGAGCGCTGGCCCGGCTTGCTGAAGTACCAGGCCAGACCGAGATTCTGCGGGAAAACCTGCAGCGCGATGTGGTGGTTACGGCGCGCCTCGAAAGCATGACTCTGGGCGAAGGCATTCAGCGCGCGCAAAAGGCCGTTACCGGCCTGCATTTGCCCTCCTCGATTCGCGTGGTCTATGGCGGAAAATACGAGCAGCAGCAGAAGGATTATCACGATCTGTTCATCGTCCTGCTGCTGGCCATTGTGCTGGTCTTTACCGTCCTGCTGTTTGAATTCAGGAGCTTTTCTGCCCCGGTCGCGATCCTGACTTCAGCTTTGCTTTCGACTTCGGGTGTATTTCTGGCGCTGATGATCACCGGCTCGACCATCAATGTAGCGTCTTACATGGGCGTGATCATGGTGATTGGCATCGTGGCGAAGAACGGAATTTTACTGCTCGACGCCAATCAGAAATTCGCCTCTGCCGGCTTTGCTCCCGAAGAAGCCATGATTCAGGCCGGCCGCCGCCGTCTGCGCCCTATTTTTATGACCGCTCTGGCCACCATGGCCGGCATGGCCCCGCTGGCCCTGGGCATTGGCGCCGGTGCAGCCATGCTGAAGCCGCTGGCGATTGCCGTGATTGGTGGAGTTCTGATCTCCATGGTGCTGTCGCTGATTGTTACTCCGGCCGTATTCTTTTATATGACGGCCAAACGGCAGATGCAATACTAAGAGGTGCGCCAGCAAGATTTTAGTTCCAATCCTGAGTAGCGCCATGACCGGGTGATTTTGCAGGCCAACGTGTACCGAGCCTTTTGACTTGTAAAAGCCTACCCTTCATTGCTGCGCCCGTGGCCTTGTCAAAAACTTCAAAGGACTCGTTCACCCAGTCCACCACTTGGGTTGCGCCCACCGCGCCGTTGGTGTCCGTAGGCGCAGAGTTCATGCTGAATCGCGGAAAACCATTGCCCAGCCCCTCAAAGTTGAGGCCGGAGGTAACAGTCGTGGAGGTAGTAATGTATGCCCCTTCGACCGGATCGCCAACCACTTACCACTGGGCCGTTATAACCTATAAAGATCCAATTTTAAAATTAAACGGTATTTGTGTTCCTGTATTGAGAAACAATATACCAATTTGGAATACAAAAGTGGGGAAAATAATTAGAATTTTTTAGTAATCACTCTGGTAAAATCCACCCTTCTAGGGGGTCGGCCTTAACCGCCACCGGAGAAAAACTCGAGAAAACTAAGTATTTTCCAAGGAGGAATTGGATCATGAAGAGAAAGAGTCTGATGCTTTTGGTTTTGGGGGCATGTTTGGTCGTGCTGGTCTGTAACGCGACGCCGTCGGCCGCCGACGACAACCGCCAGGCAACAGCCTGGATCATTTCGAATGATCCAGCGGGTAATGCGGTTTTAGCCTTTCAGCTTGCTAACGACCAGCTTACGTTCGTGGGATCTGTTCCCACCGGTGGAACTGGAACCGGCGGCAGAGAACCCGATTTTGCATTGGGCAACGCTCACCCGCTTCAGCTGAGTGAGGACGGACGGCTGATGTTTGTAGTGAACCCTGGCAGTAACGACATTTCGGTCTTTAGCGTCACCAACAATGCGCTCACCCTGCTTAACCGTGTATCTTCCGGTGGGCAACAACCGTTGAGCGTGGCCGTGCATGGCGATCTGGTCTATGTGCTCAATGGCGGCGGCAACGTTGGCGGCACAGACAACATTACCGGCTTCAGAGCAGGCGCCGATGGCAGGCTGACCCAGATCAGTAATTCCACCCAGCCTCTCAGCGCCGCTGCCACCGCTCCCGCCGAGATTGGATTCTCGCCCAATGGAAAGGTTCTGGTGGTGACTGAAAAAGCTACCAACAACCTGGACACATACGTAGTTGGCGACGATGGGCACGCTACTGGACCTATCGTAACGGCTTCGGGTGTAATAACTCCATTCGGCTTCGATGTCGGCAACCGAAACCAGCTTTTTCTTGCCGACGACTTTAATGATGCCCCCGGCCTGGGCGCTATGTCTACCTTCACGATTGCTGACGATGGCACTCTCCACCTGGTTAGTTCTGTCGTACAAGCGCATGAAAGCGGCGCCTGCTGGGTTTCCCTGCACAAGGGCGGACGGTTTGCGCTGCTTCAGGATACGGTCAGCGGCGTCATCTCTGTCTACTCGGTTAACAAGGAAGACGGCAGCGTGACGTTTGCTCACAGCTTCCCCAGTCCCTTTGCCTCTACCGACCTGGATTTTAGCCATGATGGCCAATTCTTATTCACGGTTTCTCCCGATGAAAACCTCCAGGGGAGTCCCGGCGTATTGGCTTGGCGATTCAATCCGGACGACGGGACTGTCACCTTTTTATCGAGCGTGCGTGGTCTGCCCCGCACCATTGACGGATTAATAGCGCGTTAAATCGCGCCAGCGAATCAACGGCATGGATCGGAGTGGCCGATACTGTTGCGCCTGGCCACTCCGTTCCTTGGACGGCGCCGAGATATTGCTGGTATATCCAGGAACTGAAGCGACTGTTAAGCAGCGGGCTGCAACCGGTGCTGGCATTGGTCCTGCAGCAACTGGCACGGGGAGATGCGATTCGCAAGGTGGCCAGCAATGTCGGCCTTACGCTAAGACAGTGTGGCTGGTGAGCCAGCGCTATCAACAGGTGGTTTGGAGCGGTCTTGTACGATGGTCCACGGCCAGGAACCCATTATTACAGGAACCCATTATTACTGGATGATTGGAGATAGAGGTTGCTGCGAAAAAGGGCTCGTCGCACCCCGAGTCACCATCCAGTGGGCCTTTACACGTCAAAAGGCTCGGTACAAGTTCGGCTGCAAAATCACCCGGTCACGGCACCTGGACGCCTTGATGGAGATGCAAATAGATGAAAATATCAAAATCAAAATTTGAAAAAGTGATGCGGCACGTATTCTTCTATATGACGGCCAAACGGCAGATGCAATACTAAAAAAGGACCGGAAAAATTTAAGACCCTGGGCGGATATTGTGTGCTATTTCCTGGCTGCATAAGTAATTATTCTTTGGAAACCATCTGCTGACCGTCAATAGCCTGACCTTTGGCGGATTTCATTACAACAATCCCCGAGAGCTTTATGTTAAGGTCCGTTACAGATTTCACGATGGGGAGAGACAAGCACTTAACAGCGGTACAACTGGGGCGCGGAAGGGAAGTATTCAGCGGGACTTGTTATCGGTTTCCTTGTCAGTGATTGCTTTGCGAATCGCAGCTTCCGGGGCTGAGTCGTTGAATACTACCTGGTCATGCTGTATTTGCAAGCCCAACTTGCTCCATAACTGGTCGAGGTCTACGGGAGTGGGCTTGTCGCGCATATCGCGATAGAGATCCATCAGCACGGTTGTGCCGGTGGCTTGATCGCCCTTGCGAAAGGCCTGCGCTATGTCCAAGTCCTCGGTGATGATTCCGCCGCCGTTTAGAATGCCCCGCAAAGCGTCCTGCAATCCCTTGCGATTGTGCGTGCGCTCGCGAATGCGGACGTCGGCGACTAGGCAAAACATGGCTCCGCCCCAGTAGGTGCGTCCCCATGTTGGCGTGTGGTCCAGTCCGTGATCGCCGGATTCAGGCTGCCCTTGTGGCATGTCATGGATAAACTCTTTCCACATCCGAGCCACGGATATATTGCCCACACGCGCACGAGAAACAGGCTCAACGTAGGTTGAGATGCCTTCCTCGATCCAGTGATGACTGTCAGCCATGCTGGGGAAGGCCAGATGGATCATCTCGTGCGTGAGCATCCAGTCATTCTTCAGGTCAGCGACGGTTGCATTTTTGCCCACGGCAATCAGAATCAGGCCGCCATTCCAGGGATATGTGATGCCGCGGTGGACAGACTCGCCGGAGTCGGAGCGAACGCGCAGAGTGAGATGCTTCACCGGAAAGTGGCCGTAGTAGCTGGAAACGGTGTTTGCGGCGGTGTTGATCCAGTCAAGCAGGTCCTTTTGGGATACGGTCAACTGCTCCTGGGGAAGTGTTAAATCAATCACTCCGCCCGGCACCGGCAGCGTCTGGCTGGCGGGTGTGTTCTGTGCGCTGCACATGGTCATGGCGAGCAACAGAGTGAGAAGCAGACGTCCGCGCGTTCCGTGGGCCAGGGGTTTCAAGGTCAGGCAAAGTGATTATACCGCCTGCAACGGTCACGCCGTCGCAGGCGATTTTTTCCGGCGAATATATGCGATCAACGCGTCAAGGGAAAACAGTCCTGGGCCAAAGCACAGAACCACCAGACAAGTGAAAAGAAAGGCAAATGGCGCGGCGGCAACAAACTTGTCAGAATCGGAGATGACGGAAAAGAATGCCTGACGGTCAGCGACCAGGTAAGCCACGATCATATTGATGACCAGGGGCAAGGCGATCAGACGCGCCGCCAGTCCAAGGACCAGCAGGATACCGCCGCCAGCCTCCACACATGCCACGAAAGTGGCAATGAATTTGGGATGATTCACAAAGCCCATGTTGCCGAAATTCTCAGTGGCCTGAGCAAGATTCGAGAGTTTGCCCCATCCCGCCTGCCAGAACTGCCATCCCCAGTAAAGACGCACGGCCAGCAGAAAAGGAGACTGCAGTGCATTGGCCACTTTTAAGTACAGCGCATAAAGCCTGTCGATTATCTTCATAAAGAAGCTCACACTTACCTTCTGATTTCAGGATTTATTTACAGAACCAGCCCAGCGACGACCAGTTGGAGAACCATTCGTGGATCTGCCCGGTAACGTGCTCAACGGATTGATTGCTCCAGCTCACGGATTCTTCAATTGCGGCAGAGAGCGGTTTGCCCGCATGCAGTGCGCGCAGCAGAGCAAAGGAATCCGGTTCCATATTCTTGAAGTAGTTGGAGTTCTCCTGGCGGTGGACCGCCAGGTATGTTTTCTTCGCACGGGGAGCGCGGATTCGTTTGGCTGGAGCATGTATTTCACGCTCCAAAACCACGTTGCTGGCAACGTCGCTTTCCTGCTCTTCCTGTTCGTGGACCTTCAGCAGCATGTCGTCCACTGGATAATCCAGCTCCAGCAGCCGCAAATAGGGCTGCAAATGGAAAATTGGATCTTCACCGAGGTGCTGTAGATCTTCTTCGGTCATCCGGGGAAGTTCGGCGCTGTCAAACACTTCAATGTCGGCCCACTCCAGCCGAACCATGTCCAGCGCCAGGCTCTGCTTTTTGCCAGCATACTGAGGGTTTCGTTCCAGCCAGTCTTCGAGGCGAGACCCCAGGTTGCGGAGAGTGAAGGATTCTGAAGGACATTCCGTCAGATACGCTTCCATGGCTTTGTAGAAGGTTTTTTGACCGAGAATCGCGGACAGTCCGGGGAAGTCTTCCGCGATAGCGGAAAGAATGCGGAACCAATACACCCGGTTGTAAATTTCAAGACGCTCAAAGGATGTCAGGCGGTCATTCGGCTTAATGACCGATTCCACAATTTTCTTTACGGATTTTCCATCCGGAGTACGCTTGCGCATCTCGTCGGACGCAGTCAGCGGCTGCTGGATCACGCCGAACACGATTTTCTGGAGTTCTTCCAGATTCATAGCCGTGAGTTACTCCGCGCAAATGTGTCCGCTGCCGGCTGGGCGCTTACGCTGGCCAGATCGGCTGCCGGTGCTTGTACTGGCTGAAACTTCTTTGCCTTGAGCGCTTCATGGTGGACTTCTTCAAATGAGGGAATGTTGTCATCCCATTCGAGCAGCGTGGCCGTGGGGCCAGCCAGTTCAATGGCCCGGGAATAGAGGCTCCACACCGGATCCAGCACCGGATGATCGTGCGTGTCCAGAATATATTTTTCGAATTTCGAATGGCCGGCAATGTGGATCTGCGCAATGCGCTCGGCGGGAACGCTGTTGATGTAATCCAGCGGATCGAAATTATGGTTCTGCGAGGAAACGTAGATATTGTTCACGTCGAGCAGAATCCCGCAATCGGCTTCTTCCACCACCTCATTGAGGAACTCCCACTCCGTCATCTCCGAGACGTGGTATTCGGCATAGCTGCTGACGTTTTCCACCGCGATGGGCACTTCCACGAAATCACGGACTTCGCGAATCTTCTGGGCCGTCTTTTTCGCGGCCTCAAAAGTGTAGGGCATGGGAAGCAGATCGTGGGAATAGCGGCCATCCACGCTGCCCCAGCAAAGATGATCCGTAAGCCAGGGGGTTTTGGTGCGCTTGACCAGCGTCTTCAGACGGCGAAGATGTTCGCGATTCAGGGGCTCGGCCGAGCCAAAGTACATGGAGACCCCATGCTGCACCACCCGGTATTGTTCCAGAATCTGGTCCAGCACCTGCAGGGGCCGCCCGCCATCTACCATGAAATTTTCAGAGATGATTTCAAACCAGTCCACCACGGGTTTCTTCTCGAAGATGTGCTGGTAGTGCGGGATACGCAGTCCAATTCCCACACCATAATCGGAATATCCATTGAAGCGGTTTGCAGGCATAACAAATCTCTCTAATAGCGAAGCAGGAAAATGGAGGACCAGAGCTCGCCCCGGCCCTCCCTTGCCGGGAAAACCCGAGTTATTCTTTGGGAGCCGGGTGCTTGGGATCGGTCGAGCAACCACCCTTGCCTTTGCAGGAGTTCTTGCCTTTGCAGCCGTTGTCGCCGGCCTTGCAGCCACCCTTGCCTTTGCAGGAGTTCTGGCCCTTGCAGGCATGCTTTTCTTTTTTGCTCTTGCTGGCTTTGTCAGCTTTAGTGGTGTTTTTGGTGGTGTCCTGCGCCTTGGCAACAGTGGTACCGGCAACAAAACCTGACAGAGCTGCACCGATTACGAGTGCGCGCATTGATTTAGTCATTTTAAAAAGTCTCCTTTTGTTTTTCATTTTTGGCTGAGAGTTGATCGCGTATCGCCATAACTCTGTCTCAGCCTTAGTTCTGGGTTCGTTGGATTCGCGGGATTCAGATTGGTTACACCGAATCCTGCTGAAATCCCGGGGCTTACCGGAATGCTGCTCCGGCAGTTAGTTTTTACCGCATGTGGCGACAGTGGCGAACAAACGTGGAGATGGTACCACAACCCCCTCAGCGCAAACCACCTCTGGAATCCAGAGTGGTACATTGGGCGAATCTGCGAGATGGTGTGTTTAGCCAGTAAAGCAGCAACTGCGGGCTCATTTCTTTCTCTGCACCAGGAAATAGGCCAGGTCCCGAAGTGTATCGGCGCGTTTGCCAAAAGAGTCAAGCGAGTTGCAGCCAGAGGTTATAAGGACGTCTGCCTGGTGAAGTGATTCTTCTATTCCAAACAGTGCGGGATATGTGGTTTTTTGGGCAGCGGTGTCCTTGCCGGCTGTTTTGCCCAGCTGTTCCGAGGACTGAGTAACGTCAAGAACGTCATCGACGATCTGGAAGGCCAGGCCAATGGCGCGTCCGAAATCGCGCAGGCGCTGAATCTCCGTGGCTGAGCCGCCGGCATACAGGCCGCCGGTAACCAGGCTGGCGGTGATCAGCGCGCCGGTCTTGGACCGGTGGATATATTCCAGCGTCTCCGCATCGGGAGCCTGCTGCTCCGACTCCAGGTCCTTGACCTGTCCACCAATCATTCCATCTACGGTCCCGGTGCTGCGGGCAATCTCTTCAATGATCCTCACGCGGGCTTCCGCAGGACATTTCAGGCGGGCAAGCACCTCGTAAGCCTGGGTCTGCAAAGCGTCCCCGGCAAGGATGGCCAGGGCTTCGCCAAAAACCACATGGCAGGTCGGCTTGCCACGCCGGAGATCATCGTTATCCAGCGCGGGAAGATCGTCATGGATGAGCGAGTAGGTGTGCAGCATTTCGAGCGAGCTGCCCAGATCTTCCACGCCCTCCGGAAGTTTGCCAGTGATCATACGTGCCGCTTCCATACACAGAATCGGGCGCAGGCGCTTGCCCCCGGCAAACACACTGTGCCGCATGGCTTGATGAATAGAGTCCGGTCGCTGAGTAGGCGAGGGCAACAGCTTGTCCAGGGCGCGGTCAATGGTGTGCTGGCCCTGCTCGAGAATTTCTTTAAGCATGAATGAGTGAGTATAACAATTCAAATACACCGGCTACCCCGTGTTCATTGTCACCCTGGGACGCCGGTGTGTTTCGGTTCGATTGTACAGCTTCTGCAATGGTTCATACTTGTACGGCTTGCATGTGCCCTCCCAGGAATATATGCGGCACTGTTAGCCGAAATGCGACCGCGGTTCTCGTTAGCAACCACTCCAAGTTTACCACCTGAACTCGGGCAGCGGTCTTTTGTGTTACGTGTTGCCCAAAAAATCTGCAAGCACATCTTTGAAGCAGCATCCAACTGCGTTGATACCACAAAACGTCGAAGAGAATTTTAATGATTGTCGACGGTGCGTGTAGTGCCCGACAAAAAGTAAAGTTTTAGGGGCAAACTGCCGTTAAAGGTATTAGACGGGAATGCAACAGGCCGCTGGCTTTTCCCCAATGTAATGTGATTTATGGACAGTCATGACAATCCGGCAATTCCTGCTGCGCCGGAGGTAATTCAGGCCAGCGAATCTGCAGGAGATTTTATAGAAAATGTAATTAAATTGTGTGATCGAGTACTGCAAAATGCAAACACTCAACATTCTTCTTGTTGAAGATAATCGGATGGTCAGAATGGCGACCGAGCGCGTTTTGACCAAGGCGGGGCACAGCGTCAGGACGGCAGGGGACGGCGAAGAGGCCCTGCGCATGGTGCAGCTCGCCATACCGGACGTAGTGCTGCTGGACCTGTTATTGCCCGTGCTGAGCGGAGAGGAAGTGCTGCGCCGCCTGAAGCAGAATCCAGCCACGGCCCACATTCCGGTGATCGTCATTACCGCGCTGTCACGAAAAAATGAGGAAAAACTGCTGGCGGAAGGAGCGGTTGCTTTCGTGGAAAAAGAGCAACTGCTCGACAAAATTAGCCACCTGTTGACCTATTTACCGAAAAGTCGGCGGTCTGTGCCAGTTCCAGTATCAGCGTAAGTATTCACGATTGCAGAAGCTCGCGCCGCATCGCCGGCGAGAAGCCTGCTGATACCATCACGCCCTTCCGCATTGACTTTGGTAAATTGGACGCCTGCCCGTTGTTGTTCATCCAGACGGACAACTACGCCCCTGGCATTCACGGTTGCGCTCAGCGGCAGCAGGAATGACAATTTGATCTGCTCGCCGGAACCGAGTCCCGGAGCTTCGAGCAGGATTCCACTTCGACTCAGATTACAGCTTCTTCCGTTCCGAACCATGCCACGGATTTCACAGGTCACATCGGTCTTGAGCGGAACGCGCGCACAGCGCTCATGATGGGTGGTGATGGCCCCACAGGCAGTCCTGAAGAGGCGTAGCAGACGCTGCCGGTCGATCGGCTTTTCCAGAAAGAAAGTGGCTCCGGCGGCAAAGGCTTGTTGCATGGTTTTCCGGTCCTGACGCCCGGTTACAACAATGATGGGCACTTTTTTGTTGGCTCCTGATTCCCGAATGCGCCGCGTAAGCTGCAACCCGTCGATTTTGGGCATCTGGATGTCGAGAAAGATTCCGTCAAATGCATCTTTTTGGACCAGGGCAGCGGCATTTTCGCTGTCGTTCACCGGCACTACCCGCACATCCGTGGAAGAAAGGACCTCGTTGATGAGTTCAAGACTGGCTGCATCATCCTCCACCACCAGTATCCTGAGCGCCATAAATTCCTCCGTTGAGATTACCTTCCAGGCTCGTAGCCTGGCAATGCGATCATCAGGCCGTTTTTTGTGGGAACGTATAGTCGGTGAGGCGTTCTATTTCTTTTGCCAGTGCGAGAGCGTCCACCGGTTTCGATACGTAGCTGTCAAAGCCGGCCGCGATCATTCTGTCCCGGTCGTCCTTCATGGCGTAAGCGGTCAACGCGATGGCGGGAAGCCTGTAAAAACGAGGGTCTTTTCTCAGAATGCGGATCACGGCAAGTCCATCCATGCCGGGCATGTTTACGTCGAGCAGGACCAGGCTGGGAGAAAATTCCTCAATTTTCATGAGGGCCTGATGTCCGTTTTCCGCTTCGATAATTTCATACTGGGTCGCTCCCAGAATTTCTCGCAGCAACTCCATATTGACCGGATTATCTTCGGCAATCAGGATTCTTTTCATGCGCTCTCCATAAATCTGCTGGTTTTACCCTTACCAATGGATTTTTCAATCGCGGCAATCAGTTCCTGGTCCCAGGAATTGTCTTTCGAGAGCAAGGCCTGTGTCTGGCGGCGAAGAATGGCAAACTCTTCCTCGGTAAGACGCTTTGCGGTCAGCACAAAGATGGGAATGTCCTTCAGTGCGGCCTGCTGCCGGATGCGGAGAATCAGTTCCAGGCCGTCCATCTCCGGCATCAGCAAGTCCACGAATATGGCACATACGTTCGATGTTTCCAGTATCTCCAGTGCGGTCCTGCCGCTGGTTGCCGTCAGGGTCTTGTAGCCGGCCAAACGAAGCGTAACTTCCAGCAGTTCCAGGGCCTTTGGATCATCATCCACCACCAGCACCGGGGCATTGACCGCTCTTTGCTGCCGAGTATGTTTGTGAATGGCATTTGTAAGGTCTGACTTTTCGACCGGCTTTACAAGATAATCCGCGGCGCCCAGGGCAAACCCCATTCTTTGCTGATCGGCAATGGTGACAACTACAATCGGAATATCAGACGTCCGGTTCGTGCTTTTAAGATTCAGGAGTGCTTCAAAGCCGCTGGCGCCGGGCATCATGATGTCCAGGGTGATCGCGGCGGGCCGCAGTTGCTGTGCTTTTTCGAGGGCCTCCCCGGCGGAACCCGCGGTGGCGATTCTGTATCCAGCCTGTTGCAAATAATTCGAAAGCAGCTCTCGCGATGAGGCATCGTCATCCACGATAAGAATCAGCGGGTTTGCCTCCATTTCGATTTGTACCTCTGTGCTCTCCACGGGAAGAGCTTCAGACTGATGAACGGCAGAGTTGCCGGCCGGCAGGGTAAACCGGAACCGTGTACCCTTACCCACTTCACTTTCCAGCCAAATTCTTCCTCCCTGCTGCTCCACCAGCCGCCGGGTTATTGTCAGTCCCAGACCCGTTCCCTGGTGTTTGCCCTCACCTTCAAGCTGGCGAAACTCTTCAAAGATCACTTCCTGATCTTCAGGCCGAATGCCGCCTCCTGTATCGCTCACGGAAATGCGGACCATGTCTCCTTCCAGTACGCACTCCACGGCAACTTCTCCCTCACGCGGCGTGAATTTCACCGCATTGCTGAGCAGGTTGTAAAGAATCTGCCTGAACCGTACCCGGTCTGCATGAACGGAGCCTGCTGTTTCGAAGTTTTCCCGCAGAGTGATGCCCCTGGCCATGGCCAGGGGACGAATGGTGGAAAGGACCTCGGGAAGGGCTTCCTGGAGATCAAAGTCCTGGCAGTGGATGTCAAGCTGGCCAGCCTCGATTTTTGAAAGGTCCAGAATGTCATTGATGAGCTGGAGCAGATGAGCAGAGCCCTGTTTGATATGGCTGACAAAGCGCCGCTGCTTTTCATTTAACGGCCCGGCAATTTCATCGGCGAGAAGTCCGGAGAAGCCCACAATAGCATTGAGAGGAGTGCGCAACTCATGGCTCATGCTGGCCAAAAATTTGCTCTTAAGTTGAGTGGCCCGCTCAACTTCGTGGTTGCGCGCCTCCAACTCCCGGTTCTGCAGCTCAATTTGCTGCACGAATTGTCTGCTTTGGGTAACGTCGCGCGCGACGCAGTAAAATGCTTTTTCCTCCGGTATCGCTATATCGTTCCAGAAAAGCCATTTATAGGAGTTGCTTCCGGTCAAATAACGGTTCTCAAACCCGAGAATGGTCCCTCCGCTTTTGACCCGCTGCTCTTCACTGGCTGTGGCCGGACGGTCGTCGGGATGGATCAATTCAATCCGTGGCTTTGCCATCAGCTTCTCTTTGCTGAATCCCAGCAACTTTTCCCCGGCAGGATTTACGTATTTGAAGTATCCATCAAAGCCGATTACCGCAAACATATCGACGGAAAGATTGATAAACCGGTTACCCATTTCCAGCCGCCGGTACAGCGAACTCACAAAAGCAGCCAGACCGGCGGCAAGCGCCAGGAGCACTGCTCCCAGAATCCACACGCGGCGTTCCACGGCCCAGGCGCCCGCCTTGAGAATCTCCTCCGGCTGTTCCACCAGGATTCCCCAGCCATAGAGGCCAACAGGTTCATAGCTGACAAAATATTGCTGGTTGTCCTGATTGAAGATGCCGCTGCCATTCTCGCCACGCAGCACATACCGGACCGCTTCCAGACCGCCGAGATCAACCGGGGCTGACATTACATCAATATTCGCCCGCGCAGATAGATGCCCCCGCTGATCAACCAGCACAACGTTCCACGTGCCATTCAGCTTCGTAATTAATCTCTTGCTGATTGTGTCCAGCGCATAAGACGCCATCAGAATGCCAATCGGATTGCCCTGTGCGTCCTCGATTGGCACAGCCATCGCCACTACCAGTTGCCGCGGCAGCACATGGGTCTGATAGACCTCCGAAACATAAGGCTTCCACTCTTTGGTTACCCCTTTGTACCAGTCACGGTAGGCAAAGCTTTGATTGAGCACGGCTGGATCGGGAGGATAGACGGCCCGCATTGTGCCGTCCCGGTCATACACGCTGAAAAACACGAAGTCGGGCCGTAATTCTTTCGCTCGTTCCAGATGACGTACGATTTTCTCGAGATTGCCCTCTGCCCAGTCCTGGCGGAAAGCCGGGCTCACGGCGAAGGCCTGCAGAAATGCGCTGCTTTGCCGGAAATGCTCCTCCACCAGTGTGGCCGAAACGCGCGCGATCTGGCTGCTCTCCACCGCTGCCTGTTTCTGGACTTGCTCTTGAAGATCGTGGCTTACGGAATAGGCAAAGAAACCGAGCGGCAGAATCATCAGTACCAGAACGGCCATAAAAAGCCGCAGACTGCTGCTGGAAATCCAGTTCGCAATGCTTACAGTGATTCGCATTGTCTCTCCTTTACCGTTATCAGCACGGTTCACTGCCCGGCGGCCATTGGATGACAATCGAACTCCTGGGTCGTGGTGACAAATTGCCTGAACTCACCAAAAATTTCCGGGTCCCACCAGCCTTTTTGGACCTCCTCCTGCATCGTCTTCAGGGCTTCACCGGGCGACATGGCCCGCTTATAGGGCCTTGCGGTGGTCAAAGCGTCATAGACATCCACGATCTGCAGAACGCGCGCGGCTACGGGAATATTGTGGCGGTAAAGGCCATCGGGATAGCCCGATCCGTCACACTTTTCGTGATGATGCCGGATGATGGGAAGCACGAGCCGGAAGGACTTGAGCGGAGCGCAGATGCGCTCTCCAACCACCGGATGCTCGCGCATGATCTTCCATTCCTCTTCCGTAAGCCGGGCAGGCTTCAGCAAAATAGCATCGGGAACGGCAACTTTGCCGATATCGTGGACGGTGCCGGCCCGCCGCAGCGCATTTACATATTCCGGGGGAAAGTGAAGCTGCTCCGCCAGACGGGATGAATAAGTAGAAAGGCGCTCACAATGTCCCTCCGTGTAAGCGTCCTTGGCCTCAATGCTGAGGGCCAGGGCGTACAAAACAGATTCCGCACGTTCCAGTTCGTCGGTGCGATTCTTCAGCTGGATCAGTGAGTGTACACGCGCCAGCAGTTCAACCCGGTCGACCGGGCGAGTCAGGAAGTCGTCGGCGCCGGATTCAATTCCGCGTATGCGGTCCTCGGTGGCCGACAATCCCGTGACCAGAACCACAGGGGTAAAGCAAGTGTCCGGATTCTGCTTGATCCGGCGGCAGACCTCGAAGCCGTTCAGCCTCGGCATCATTACATCCAGCAGCACCAGGTCGGGCGACAGGTGCGTGAACTTTTCCATGGCAGTTGCGCCGTCCTCGGCATGAATGACCTGATAGCCCTGCATGGCCAGCATTTCTTCAGCCAGAAAACGATTCATCTCATCATCGTCTGCAATCAGAATTGTTGCCGCTGCCGGCCTGGTTAGCTCCAGCATGTCTGCCTCCCTGATTTGATTGGCCATAGCAATTACTGCTTACTTCCTGTTTTCCGAAAATGTTTTCTTTACGAGGGCTTCTATACCGCGGCCCTTGCAGGCTGCTGCCCCGAATCACGGGTTATGTGTTTTGCTTGTAGTTGCTTTGCCGCTGCATGACCTTGCAGGAAAGTTATATAAAAAACATCTGTTGCAGAGCGGATTCGTTCAAGCATTACAAGCACCTTTCAGCAGGTCCGATCCTGCTTAAAGAATCGACAAGTGCCGTGATTTACAGAAGTATGATGCAACGCGAGCACGAAAAACAATTATTTTTTTTACTACAAATAGAAGTGAAATTAACAAGAGCTAATAAAGCAATATCTATTAAATATTTTTCACCTGTTTGTTATATAAGAATTGACCTTCATTTATCCAGCAACAAAATGCTGGAAAGTTATTACGCTGCATCTATGCAATATTGTTTAAGTAGTTATTACGATATTTTCCGGGTAAACAGGAGCAACCGTGGAATGCTCGGCGGTGTGGTGTTAAATTCGGACGGCAATTGGAAACTGGTAGTGGCGAATGCTTCTGCCGGTAACAAGAGAGACAGAGGGCGCTACAGGTACACCTCCAGCAAGACACCTTCACAATTGCGAAAAAAAACAGAGTGGCACTGGGCCAGGTATAACCCAAAGTGTCCGCGAGCAGTTCGGGCCAGAAAAGTTGGGCCAAAATCAATAAAACAGAAGGGTGCTTTTTTACCGCAAACCAGTCGCGGACGGTTGAATCATGGGATTCCCGCTTCACGTTCCAATAAGACTGCTTTATGCTGCGTGCGAATGCGACACGGGCCGGGTTTGGTTTGCCGCCATGACGATGGCCCTGACGTCGGAGCTGTGGCAGCAGTCAGCGGCCCCGGCAGCCAGAGCTTCTGTCCACATCTTCTCATCGGCCAGGCGATGAGTACAGACGACGATGGTGCCGGAGAAATCGTGCGTGAGATCACGCACGTCTCCGAGGCCTGCCAGTTCAAGATCCACAATGGCCACCTCGGCACGATGCTGGGGGATAGCGCGGCGCAGGTCTTCAAGGTCGCAAGCAACCTTCACCACACGAAAATGATGGTTCAGCGACTGGGCAAGAAACTCCGCATTACTGGAATTCCTGTGGGCGACAACAACGTTGAGCGGCTTCATCAGGCGGCCATTCCCTTCAAATGCTGGGCAAAAGCAGTGCGCTTTTGCCTGGGAAGTTTGTGAATACTGCGGGAAGTCCCGCAGGCCTGCGATCGTTTACTTTCTTACTGCCGCCGATTTGTCGACGGCGGGTTCATAGGTTGCCGGTTGTAGCTTGCCGTTTTGCCGGAGAAGGATTTCGACCTTGCCTTCAGCCTCTTCCAGTTCCCTGCGACAGGAAGAAGAAAGAGTTACACCTTCTTCAAAAAGCTTCAACGCCTGTTCCAGGGGGGCGTTACCTTTTTCAAGCTCATCAACAATCTGTTCCAGGCGCTGGAGACACTCTTCAAATTTAGGCACTCAGTCGAAACTCCAGGCTAATTTTACTCCGGAATTCGCAGGATACTAATGAATTTTTTGCGGCAACCAGAGCTTTTCGACAAATTTATTACTTGCAATAATTGCCTCGTGTGGTCTTCGAATCAGCTCCGCTACCTGCCGGTTGCCGCCAGGGAATCGGAGTTGATGCCATCGAGGACATCAATTGCCGAGGAATAGCGCCCTAGTGGCGCAGACACCTGCGCACCCTGCACCAGGCCCCGCACCTGATGAAGCATCTCACGGGCGATCTGGATGCCCTGAGCGCGGGCGGCTTCGGCATTGGCTGCTCGTCCCATGCGTTCCACGATGCTGTCGGGAACTGAAACCCGCAGCTCGTTTTTCATGAACTCGGCATTGCGTACGCTGACCAGAGGCCAGATGCCAGCCAGGACCGGAATACGGCAGTGCTCAATGCGCCGCAAAAAAGTTTCCAGCAGGGCAATATCAAATACCGGCTGCGTGACGGCGTATTCCGCGCCAGCCTCCACTTTGTATTCAAACCGGCGGATCTCTTCATCGAGATCGCCAACGCCAGGATTGGCTCCCACGCCGATCACGAATTTGGTCCCGCTGCCAATCGGATTACCGCCGATATCGAGGCCGAAGTTCAGGTTGCGCACGATATTGACAAGGCCGATCGCGTCCACGTCGAAGACCGCAGTGGCATCAGGATAATTGCCCAGCTTGGGCGGATCGCCGGTAATGCAGATCAGGTTATGAATTCCAGTGCTGTAAGCGCCCAGCAGGTCTGACTGCATGCTGAGAACGTTGCGGTCCCGGCAGGTGAAGTGCAGAATGGTCTCAATTTCGGCCTGCTGCTGAATCAAAAGACAGAGCGCCAGATTGCTCATACGGGCCGAGGCGCGCGGACTGTCAGGAATATTGATAACGTCGATGCCGGCAGCTTTGAGATATTTGGCGCCCTCAAGTTCTTTTCGGAAATCCACGCCTTTGGGTGGAACGATTTCCACCATGGTCGCGAACTCACCCGCAGCCAGTTTCCGGCCCAGGGTTGAGCGCTGGGCCAGGGGCGGAGGAGCAATCCCGGATTCGAGCTTGCGTTCCGTTTGCACCTGAAAGCCGCCGTCGCCGTCTTTGATGTTGGCGCTGCGGAGAGCGGACTTCATGGCCCGGATATGGTCCGGCGTGGTACCGCAGCAGCCGCCCACCAGATTCACGCCTGCATTCACAAACTTGCGGGCATAGCTGGCCATATATTCGGGCGAGCACAAATAAATGTTGCGCCCTTCCACGCTGCGGGGAATGCCGGCATTCGGCTGGGCGGCAAGAGGCCGTTCGGTGTGACGGCGAATGCGCTCAATCGCTTCCAGCATGGCCACCGGACCCACGCTGCAGTTGCAGCCGATCACGTCCACGCCCCACTGGTCGAGCTTGGTGGTAAAGGTCTCCGGGCTGGCGCCGTCAAGACAATTGCCTTCTTCATCGATCGTTACCTGAGCAACGATTGGAGTGCCGGGAGCGGCTTCCCGCGCCGCCAAAATCGCCTGGTGAATCTCTTCCAGGTAGCCGAAGGTTTCCAGCATGAGCAGATTCACGCCGCCCTGGATCAAAGCAAGAATCTGCTCGCGGAATGACTGGCGCGCCTCTTCCCGCGCCGTCTTGCCCAAAGGCTCAATGCGAATGCCCAGCGGGCCAACCGAGCCGGCAACCAGAACATCTGCCGTTTTTTTTAGCTGAAAGGCATCTGCCGTCTCGCGGGCCAGCTGGGCGCCGCGTAAATTGATCTCATGTACTTTGTCAGCCAGGCCGTAGCGGCCCAGGCGGAATGAGTTGCCGCCGAAAGTGTTGGTCTCAATCACTTCGGCCCCGGCATTCAAATATTCCTGGTGAATGTTCCGGACGAGATCAGGCTGGATCAGGTTGAGTTCGTCGTAGCACTTGTTGATGAAGATACCCTTGGCATAAAACAGTGTTCCCGTGGCGCCATCGCAGAGCACGGGGCCTTGTTTGAGCCGGGTTAGAAAATCCTGTGGCATATTTCAGCATACCGCAACCTGGTTCGAGAGAACAGGACATTTGTCTGCTCTGTTATAATCCTGTTTTTCATCCCATGCCATTCATATACAAATCACTGAAGACACACGTCTTGCAAGCCAGCGTTGCCGTGGTTGCGCTTACGCTGGCTGCCTGCGGGTACAATTCCTCCAGCAATAACAACACCACCAAAGTTCAAACAACCGGAATCAAAAAGCGCGTGCTGATCTCCAACCAGCAGGTGGGTTCGGTCACCATCATTGATGCCCAGAAAGATCAGCTTTCAACCAAAGCTTTCGGTGTGACTGGAGCTTCAAAGCTGGTCACTGGATCCGGCCAGACGGTCGTGATGCCCACGAACAGCACCAATATTCAGGTCATCGACAACGCAACCGAACAGAGCACGGTGTCGCTGACTCTCCGTGACCAGCCTTTTGACATAGCCATCAGCGCCACGGACGGCAAGACGGCATATGCGGCCATGCGAAATGTTGGAGAAATAGCAGTCTTTAACACTACGAACGGTAACCTCTTCAGCATTACCGGAATACAGACGGTCTCGCGCCTGGTGGAAGGACCGAATGAGAAACGGCTGCTGGCATTTGCCGATAATCCCGTGGGTGGAAACACGTTTTATGTGATCGACACCAGCACAAATATTCGCACCCCCATCAGCAGTCCGCAGCTGGATCAGCCGTTCACAGCGGTATTCGATACAACCGATACCGGCGACAACACAGCCTTTATCCTGAACTGTGGATCGGAATGCGGCGGCACTACCGCAAGCGTGATCAGAGTTAATTTCTCCAATCCTGCTGCTCCGGTTTTTGGAGCGCCGATTCCGGTGGCTGCCGCGACGGTGGGAGTGCTGAGTGGCAGCAATTTGTTTATAGCTGGTTCGCCTTCGGCTGGCGCCCACGGCACCGTGCAGACAATCAATACGGGCACCAGCGCGGTATCAGCAGCAACTACCATCACCAATGGCCGCCATCTCAAGATGGTCGTGGCCAGCAATAATCGCCTGTACATTGGCGCTTCCGGATGCACGGCCACGCAGGATTCCGCCACCGGCCTGACGAAAGGCTGCCTCTCGATTCTGAATACCACTTCCGGCGCCGTGGTGATTCCGGAGGTTACTTCCATTCGGCAAAATTTTGATGTCACCGGAATTCAGCCCATTTCCGGTCGCACCGTGGTGTATGTCTGCCTGGGCGGCGAACTGGATATCTTCGATACCACCTCGGATATAGAGATCCAGCCCAATCCGCCCATTGATATCGTGGGCAAAGCGTTTGACGTGGTGCTGATCGATCCCTAAGAAATTCGGCCCCTAAGCCGTGGCTTGTCGCGTGATTATCTTTGTGGCGTGAGCGTCAGCTCGTGCTTTCTGGACGCCTGCACAGTGGAATCAGAGTACGCCAGGGGAAAAGTCCTGTTGCCGTACCAGGCATCCCACTGGTCCATGTAATAAGGGCTGAATAGCTGCCCTGATTCGCCGAGCACAATGTTGAACGTGGAGCTGTCCAGGCTGGAAAAATCTACGGTCATACGCTCCGAGGGGCCAAAACGTCTGCCTACCTGTTTCACCGTGTAGCTTCCACCAGACTGCGGACGCACTCCTGGACCGCTCCAGCGTTTTAGCAGAGGAATGCTGCCGAAGAGCGGATGATTGATCTCAACCGGATATTCCTGACCATATTTCCAGGATGCCAGGTCCACTGGCGCGCCAGTGAGCGCATCTTCCACCGCCTGGGTGAGTAGATCATTGAAGGATGAATATCCAGATGGCAGCCAGCGTTCGGGCTGATTTTGGACGATGGTTTCCAGCGCGACAGGCGATTCCGACCACTCGTAGTTCACCCAGTCATCGCCAAGTTTGGGCTGAAGGAGCAGCCGCCACAATTCCTGGCGTGCCGCGACCTCGATGGCCGGAGCAACCGAATCGGCCAGCATGCGGCCATCGAAACCGCGCATGATGTCAGCGGCTTTGCGCGTGCGTTGCGTGGTTTTTGCGCTGTGGTCGATGGCATACACAAAGTGATCGGCAAAAAAGCGATCATAGTCCGAGGTAACGTCCGTCTGCAGCGCCAGCATGTCCGCCGGGCTGAATTTCCTGCCGGATTCCAGCACATGGTAGATGCGCTCCACGCGATATGGCGGATACCACTGCGTGGCCAGCAAATAGGGATAGTCATCGGGCGTGATGCGCGAGTTCGCGGTGGCGAGGATTCCCGAAGGCGGATCAAAGACACTGGGCAGCTTGTCGAAAGGCAGATAACCGGTCCAGTCATGTTTGCCGTCAGCGCCCGAAACCGGCATGGCGCCATCACCCGTGGCGCGCACTGGAACGAAGCCCATTGCCTGATAACCAATATGACCGTCGACATCGCCATAGACGACGTTTTGTGACGGAGTGGCAAAATGGGAGAGCGCGCTACGAAATTGCTCCCAGTTCCGGGCTGAGTCCAGATCAAAGAGAGGAATGCTGATGGCGCGCGTGTCATAGATCAGCCACTGGAGGGCAATTTTGCGCGTCTCCCCGGGAAATAAATCGGAAACAATGGGGCCGTGACGCGTAAGGACAACATCAAAGGCAACATCCGGACGGTTTTTTACGTAAATAACTTCATGCTGAACTTCAGCTTTCTGCCAGCCTGTGGGAGTCTCGTATTCACTGGCAGAGTTAAAGTTTTCGATCATCAGGTCCTGAACGTCAGGATTTAAATTCGTAAATCCCCAGGCGATGCGCTGGTTATGTCCCACAACCACAAAGGGAAGCCCGGGCAGGCTGAATCCTTCCACATTGAAATCGCCGGAATGCAGTTGAATTTCATACCAGGTACCCGGAACGCGATGCGGAAGATGCATGTCGTTGGAGAGCAAAGGCTTTCCGGTGACGGTGTGTGCGCCCGATATCACCCAGTTGTTTGACCCAGGGATGCAGACTGCACAGTCATCGCCAGAACCATAAGCCGGGTAAGAAATTGTTTTGGTTTCGCTTGCCGGGGGAACAGATTCGTCAGGAGACTGGGCTGAAGTCCCTGGCGGATGGTCGCGCCAGGAATCGGCGGGATACAGGTCGGCCATGAGTTCCGGTGAAAGTTTGGCCGCAATCTTTTCTCTCCAGTACTCCATCTCGTACTGCGGATTAAGTAACTGGCTCATGCTGATACCCACCAGCACGGAATCGGATACCGTCCAGGGTTTGGGCTGGTAACCGAGAGCACGAAATTCAAGAGGCAGGTTCCTGCGATGCTGCTCGATATAAGCGTTCACACCGCGGGCGTAAGCTTCAAAAAAGGCGCGGTCACGTGCCGGAAGCTGTGCGGCTACTCGCTCGGAAACGGCGCGCAGACGGAGAATGCGCTGTTGTTTGTCGATCTCCACCCAGGTAAGGGAGCGGCGTACAGCGCCGGTAAAGCGGGATTTGGCCGGAGCCTGGCCGCAAACAGATCTTCCAGGCTGGCGGCTGTGAGGTGCGGGACGCCCTGAGCATCGCGCACCACGCTGACCGGCGCATTCAGCCCGGCAACCGCAATTAGGCCATCCAGTTGCGCCAGAGAAGAGTGGGCAGTGCGGTAGAACCAGCTGCCAATGCCGAGGCAGCCCAAAACCAGCAGCAACACCAGAAAGATCAGGATCTTTGGCAATATGCGTTTTTTGCGTGGCAGCGAGAGGGAAGGAGCAACCGGGGAGATCATATAGAGTGCGATTTTAAGGGATGCGGCGTGCGACCACAAAGTCCGGTAATCCGTTGGGCGTTGACGCCCTGGCGGGGAATGTTAGGATGGTACTGCTAGTTGAAAATGATTTTCAAATTCATTTTCTTCCCAACCGATGCTGCAGAGACGCATTGACGATCACGCACCGCCCACCCGCGAAGCCATGCGCGAGGCCCAGGACATTTTCTTCCGGCATCTCAAGCGGGTTGGGCTCAAGCATACGGAGCAGCGTGACACAATTCTGCGTACCTTTCTGGAAACGCGGGACCATCTTTCCACCGATCAGCTGTTCCGCCTGGTCCGTAAAAAAGACGCGAAAATTGGTTTTACCACCGTCTATCGCACGCTAAAGCTGCTGGCAGAGTGTGGTCTGGCCAGTGAGGTGGCGTTTCATGACGGCGTTGCGCGCTACGAGCACCAGTTCAACCGGCGCAGTCATCACCACATGGTGTGTACCGATTGCGGTGTGTCGGTCGAGTTCTTCTCACCGGAAGTGGGCAAACTGGAAGAGGAGATCGGGCACAGATACCACTTCGAAGTTACGCGGCACACCTTCCAGATTTACGGCATTTGCGAAGATTGCCGCAAAAAAAAGGACAAAAAGCCGGGCTCACTTACTTAATCCTCAAGGTCGTGCTTCGCAGGCAGTTCTTTCAGATACTGGCCACCGCAAATTTCTTCCTGGCATCCCAAAGAACTTAAAGACAGATTTATCAGGAGCACACCATGAAAGCAGTTGTCTTTCGAGGAATTGGGGATATTGGTCTGGAGAATGTTCCCGAACCCAAAATTCAAAAGCCGAATGACGCGATTGTTCAGCTTACGGCCAGCGCCATTTGCGGAACCGATCTTCATCTAATCCGGGGTACCGTGCCCGGCATGGTACCGGGCACAATTTTAGGGCACGAAGGCGTGGGTGTGGTGCAGGAAGTTGGCAGCGCGGTGCGCAACTTCAAACCTGGTGACCGCGTGGTTATACCTTCCACCATCGCGTGCGGAAACTGTTCCTACTGCAGGGCAGGCTATTATGCGCAGTGCGACAATGCCAATCCCAATGGTCCAGAGGCAGGGACGGCATTTTATGGCGGACCAGTTTCTTCCGGTCCGTTCAACGGCATGCAGGCAGAGTTCGTGCGGGTACCCTTCGCCAACGTAAACCTGGTCAAGCTGCCCGACGAGGTGCTGGATGACCAGGCAATTCTGCTCTCTGACATTTTCCCCACCGGCTATATGGCAGCCGATCTGGCTGATATTGGGCCGGGTAAAACAGTGGCCGTTTTTGGCTGCGGTCCGGTTGGCCAATTTGCCATTCTAAGCGCCAAACTGCTCAATGCCGGACGCATCTTTGCCATCGACGCAATTCCCAGCCGCCTGAAGATGGCCCAGGACCAGGGCGCTGAGGTGATTCATTTTGAGCGGGAAGATCCCGTTGAGGCGATCAAAGGGTTTACCGGCGGCATTGGGGTGGATCGCGTCCTGGATTGTGTTGGAGTTGATGCGAACCGTCCGCACAACGGTCATGGGGTTAAGAGTTTCTTTAGGGGGACGCAGTCCACTACAGAGAAAAACACCACGCTGCAATCCAGGCCTCGCGGGGACAACTGGCATCCAGGAGACTCCCCCACACAGGCGCTGGACTGGGGAGTGCAGTCTGTGGCCAAGGCGGGAACACTATCGATCGTTGGCGTCTATGGTGACTCGGTCAGGCGTTTTCCCATTGGAGAAGCCATGGAAAAAAATCTGTCGCTCAAGACGGGAAACTGCCATCACCGCAAGTACATTCCGCGTTTGCTGCAACTGGTGAGCAGTGGCATCGTTGATCCCGCGAGAGTGCTGACTCAGGTGGAACCAATTGACGATGTGATTGAGGCTTACAAACTTTTTGACCGCCGCACGCCGGGATGGGTGAAAGTGATGCTGCAGCCGCAGGTTATTAGCAGAGCAGCCTGAGCGGCATCGCGGGTACAATTCTGCCTGTGACGAAATTGCGCAGGTATTCTTCCCAGGACTTTGACACTCTGCTCGAGATCGATCAGAAGTGTTTTGTCCCTGGCATTGCATACTCAGAAGAGGAACTGCGTGGTTTTCTCGATCAGACGCCGGTCATTGCGCTGGTGGGTGAAGACACCGGCGCGATCACCGGCTTTATTATTGCCGATCATTTCCGCTCGCGCCGCCTGGGGGGCTGGGTTGGACACATCATCACGATTGATGTTCTGCCGGAAGGCCGGAGCAGCGGGCTGGGGACAAAGCTGTTGTCCGCGGCCGAAGAAGAGCTGAAAGCCGCCGGTTGTGGGCATGTCTGGCTTGAAGTTGCCGTGGACAATGCCGCCGCACTCCGCTTTTACAAAAAGCACGGCTATACCATTTTAAAAATTCTTCCGCGTTATTATCTGGACTCGATTGATGGCTTGTTGATGGGCAAAAAACTGTAAGTCGCAGCATGTTAGAATCGCGATTCGCGTTTCTCTCATGCTTCTGCTCATTACAATTTTTATTTTTGGTGCACTGCACGGCCTGGGGCCAGACCACTTGGCCGCTATCACCATGTTTGGCAGTCAGGGTGGACGAGATGCCCACAGGCTGGCCTTCTTTGCTTTGCGTTTTGCCCTGGGACACGCACTGGTGATTGCTGTTGCCGGAGTGCTGGCCAAATTCGGCACGTCGCTGATGCCGCCGCTGCTCGAAGCCCGCTTTGATGTTGCCGGCGGAGTGCTCCTGGTGGCTACCGGACTCTTTCTGATCATTGCCATGGCTCTGGGTAAATTCCGTTTTCATGAGCACCCTCATGATCATTCCACGGGAAGCCACATGCACTGGCACCTTCATTTTTTGCGGCCCCGGAACCACGGGCACACGCATGGCAAGTTTGCCTTGCTGATGGGAGCATTCTTTGCGCTGGGTGGGTTCCGTGCTCTTCTTACCGTGGCGCCGATTGCTCTGGCTCCGGCCCTGGGGCAGTCCGTGCTGCGAATCTCGGTTTTTACTCTGGGGATTATTGCTTCCATGGTTGCGTATGGACTGCTCAGCGGTTCGGCCCTGAACAAACTGGGCGAGGTAACCGGCGCCAGCTCTGCGCTGTGGCATCGTCTCTCCGGCTATGCTGTGGGAGTTTTTTCCGTTGTGGCAGGTCTGCTTACTCTTGGGGAGCACGTGAGATAGGTGAATGGCACGGCATAACGCTCTCAGAGTTGCGATCGACAGCGGCGGGACCTTCACCGATTGCGTCTGGCTGGAAGATTCAGTTCTCCGCGTTCTCAAAGTTTTTTCCACCCCCGCCGATCCCTCGCAGGCGATTGCTGCAGCATTGGAGAAGATTGTCCCGGCAGGGAAGGATGCGATTGTTCTGCACGGAACTACAGTGGGCACCAACGCGCTGCTGCAGCGTAAGGGCGCGCGCGTTGCTTTTGTGACTACTACGGGCTTTGAAGACTCCATTGAAATTGGCCGCCAGCACCGTCCTCGGCTTTACGATTTCTTCTTTCAAAAAGATCCGCCTCTGGCTGCGCCGGAGATGCGTTTTGGAGTTGAGGAGCGTACGGCAGCCAATGGCGAAGTGCTGCGGTGCGCCAGTCCAGAGTCGCTGAAGGCTTTGGTGGATCGCATTCAGGAACAGCAACCCCAGGCCATCGCTCTGTCGCTGTTGTTTTCCTTTGCTAATCCGGAGAACGAGCGGACAGTGGCCCGCGAACTCAGCGGATTGGGTGTCCCGATATCAATTTCTCATCAGATTCTGCCGGAATTTCGTGAGTACGAGCGGGCCAGCACTGTGCTGGTGAATGCGTATCTGCAGCCGGTCATGCAGAGCTATCTGGAGCGGCTCCAGGAGCGGGCTGGTCGCGGTCGCAATTCACGCATCTTTGTCATGCAATCCAGCGGCGGCATTACTGCTCTGGCCACGGCTGCTGACCAGCCAGTCCGCACCGTGCTTTCTGGTCCGGCAGGCGGAGTTGTGGGTGCTTCCGCAGTGGCAAGGCGGAGCTGGGCAGAGCGCATTATCACCTTCGACATGGGCGGCACTTCCACGGACGTAGCACTGGTGGACGGTAAGCCCACGGCGACCAATGAAGGCGAGGTCGCGGGACTTCCAGTACGTGTTCCGATTCTGGATATACACACCGTGGGCGCAGGTGGCGGTTCGCTGGCCCGCTTTGACGCTGGTGGGGCTCTCCGCGTGGGGCCGGAATCTGCCGGGGCTGATCCGGGTCCAATTTGTTATGGCAAGGGTGAACGCCCAACCGTGACCGACGCCAACCTGCTTCTTGGCCGACTGCCCACCGACCAGTTTCTGGGAGGCAGTTTTCAGCTGGATCTTCCACGCACGCAGAAGATCGTGAGCCAATGGCTGAAGCAGAATGGCAGCAAGCTGTCCCTGGAAGAGTTTGCCGCCGGTGTGGTGCGCGTGGTGAATGCCAGCATGGAAAAAGCCATTCGCGTGGTCTCGATTGAGCGCGGTTATGATCCTCGCGAGTTTTCTCTGGTGGCTTTTGGCGGAGCAGGCGCTATGCATGCCTGCGATCTGGCGCAGGCGCTGCGCATTCCCCAGGTGATCGTGCCTGCGTATCCTGGCGCCCTTTCCGCTCTGGGAATTTTGATCAGTGACGTAGTGAAAGACCATTCACGCACCGTACTGTTGCGAGTGCGTGAACTACCGGCGAAAAAGCTTGCCGCCATTTATGCGGAGCTGCGACAGATCATTGGAGAAGAGCTGAAGAAGGAAGGCTGGCAGGGAAGAGCTGTATTCGAACCAGCCTGCGATTTGCGATATCGCGGCCAGGGGTATGAACTCAGCCTCCCTTTCGGAAACGACCTGCTGGAGCGCTTCCACGCCGAGCATGAACGCAGATACGGGTACAGCAGCCGCGACCGGGAGATAGAAATCGTGACGGTACGGCTGCGGGGCAGGGTGGCCTCATCTGAAAAGCTCGCAGCCATGAAGACAGATCAGCCTGCGGAAAGCCTGAAAAGTGATGTCGCTCATGTAGTGTTTGATGGCAAGAGACTGAAAACAAAGATATTGCCACGTTTGTCTCTGCGGCCCAGCCAGCGTTATCGCGGCCCGGCAATTATTACCGAATACAGCGCAACTACTGTGGTGCCTCCGGGTTTTACTTATCAGGCCGATAAGGCTGATAATCTCCTGGTTGGAATTGGTTGATAAGGCGCTCGCAAGGGCGCCCTTTTTATGGAATCAAGAAAGAGACGCTGCTTTATTCTCTGAAGAGCGCCTCTTTTCTTCCATGTGTCTCTAATTTATGCGGCTTCGTCTTTTTTGGACGGTTCGTCCAGTTTCTCTCGATGCTGGCGTTTCTTCATGTCGTCGCTAATGTCGCGGGCCGCATCTTTCACCCGTCCCACTGCGTTGCGAGCTTTGCCTTTGGCCTGATCGGCCATACCTTCAGCTTGCAATTTCGAGTCCCCGGTCCACTCGCCAGCCTGGCGTTTCATACGCCCCTTAACGTCTTCCATTTTTCCTTTGACGCGATCTTTATCCATGGTTCGTCTCCCTAAGTAATTTAGTTCCTGCTAAATCGTGGTTCGTCTGCCGCTAATGAGCTGGAAAACCAGAGCGACCAGCGCTAAAACCAGCAGCAGATGGATGAATCCGCCCAGCGTATAGCTGCTGACTACTCCCAGCAACCACAGCACCAGCAGAACTACAAAAAGTGTCCAAAGCATATTTGTACCCTTAACTCTTCAATTGTTAACTCTTCGATTATCGTGAACCTGTTAAGTTGGAGTGCGCGCAGCCGCGCAGTGGTTGCAAGAAAATCGAGAGTGACTGCCGGAAGAGGGTGGAGCAGACGCAACTCCGGCGAGAGTTGCGCAACAGAGAGAAAGGCAGCAGCCGCGCAAAACGCCGCGCGGCCGGTATGAGGTTTTTACCGGGCCTGTCTCTTTTCGCTATACATCACGCTTACATTGTTGGCGCCGCTGCTGTTCGACGTGATGACTACGCTGACACTTCGGCCTTTTTCCATGTTCGTCCCGCCGACCGTTCCGTTCGTCCTTCCATCGGTAGTGGTTGTCGTGACAGAGGGGGTGAAGCCGGCTGACTTCAGTGCGTCCGAGTAGAAGCCGATTACTTTTTCCGGAGAGTCCTGTGTAGTAAATATAAAAGCACTGCTGCTTTTCTCTCTTTCTCTCACGGATGCCATGTTTCCGGATGGCGATCCCGGATAACTCGGTAACCATATGGGAGCGCTGCCGGCGGATGCTCCAAATTGCCTGATGCCCTGACTATTTTTAAATTCCACGACAGGTGAGCTTTCGCTGCCTGAGATGCTGATGGCGCTGTCCTTGCCGCTTTCGTCCTGTATGCCTGTTGCTTTCTTTGCGGGAGCGAACTTCATGGTGATGCTCTTGCCGTCTTTTTTATTGCGCACCACTATGGTGCTGGTTGAGTCGTCGCTGGAAACGATCTCCAGATTCTTATTGAACGCGGTCGACATTTTTACCAGGGCAATATCCGGATTCTTACTGAAATCGGCCCTCTGTTGTTTGACCTTCCAGGCAAAGTAAGCCATGGCAATTCCGACCACCAAAATCACCAGAAGGACGGACCCTCCAAGAATCCCAAGGATCCGCAAAAAAGCCTTCGATCTTTTAGGTGTTTCAGGTGATGTTGCGTCCGAGGTTTGCGGATTGGGTGCAGACGGCGTACTGGACATGAAGGTTCTCCTGGGAGCAAAGTTTGGGAGTACCGGGAAATTGTGTCGCAATTATATATCGGTAAAAAGCAGCCAGGTGCGGGTAATTTTGCCAGTAAACACCAGGCCCTGATGTAAGCTGCGTTGGAGATTCTCTGGTGCATATCAAAAGCCCACGAATACCGGCTCGGGCACCAGTCTGATGCCCCATATATCGAAAACGCGCTGCTGGATTTCATCTTTCAAAGCAAGAATGTCCGCGGCTTTGGCCCCGCCCCGATTCACGATGGCAAGCGTGTGCTTACGCGAAATCGCCGCGGCGCCCCGCGCATAACCTTTTTGAAATCCTGCCTGCTCTACCAGCCAGGCCGCCCCGAGTTTCACTGTTCCATTCTCACCTGGGTAACGAGGAATTTTTTTGCCTGGAACTCGCTGTCCAGCCAGCTCTTCAATGCGCAGTGCTCCAGCGGGACTCACCAGCGGGTTTTTAAAAAATGATCCAGCACTGCGGCAGTCTTCGTCGCCCTCTACGATCAGCATGGCCTTGGTGTGGCGAATGGCGCGTACGGCGTCTCGTGTCTGCTGCAGACCGGGTGTGCCGGAGAAGCCGGCAAAATGTTTCTTTAAATCTGCATATTCGATCCTGGGCGGACCGTCTGGTATGAGTTTGTATGTAACCTGCAGAACAATGTAGCGACCGCGTTCGGTACTGTTGAAGATGCTGGTGCGGTAGGAGAACGCGCATTCGGCTGTGCTCAGCTCCAGGATTTTGCCGGTTGCGATTTCCAAAACGCGCACGCTGGTAATAGTCTCAGCGACTTCCTGTCCATAAGCGCCGACATTTTGTACAGGAGTGCCGCCGGCTGTTCCGGGAATGCCGCTCAGGCACTCGATTCCGGCGCAGTTATGGCTGACGGCGAGGGCCACCACAGCATCCCAGTTTTCTCCGGCACCCGCAAGAAGCATCCAGTTGCCCGGTTCTTCGCGTACTTGTATTCCGGGGATCGATATCTTGAGTACCAGTCCAGGCCAACCCTGATCGGCCACCACAATGTTGCTGCCGCCGCCCAGCACAAAAAGCGGCAATTTTTTTTCGGTGGCGAAAGTCACCCCCGCGACGACATCAGCCTCGGTACGAGCGTCGATGAAATACCTCGCTGGTCCGCCGGCTTTGAATGTAGTCAGCGGCGCGAGTGGAATATTTTCCTGAAGCTCAAAATTACCGGTCACGCAACCAATTATTGCATTTTGTCGATTGAGGCAATTTTGATTCGGGGATGTTGATAAAATGGAGTTTTAGGAGGAATGTTCATGTATCCAGAGATGATGGTCGCGCCGATGCGTCAGGAATTGACTTCGGCCGGCATTGCAGAGGCACGTACCGCGGCAGACGTGGAAAAAGCACTCCAGGAAAAAGGAACAGTCATGGTGGTGGTGAACTCCATCTGCGGATGCGCCGCGGGAAGAATGCGTCCCGGTGTACGCGCCGCCGTCCAGAACGCAGTGCGTCCCGACCGCATGATCACCGTATTTGCCGGGCAGGACCGAGATGCCACGGAAGCGGCGCGCCGCCACTTCACCGGCTTTCCTCCCTCTTCTCCTTCGATCGCGATTTTGCGTGATGGAGAGATGGTTTACATGATGCAGCGCAGCCAGATCGAACCCAGCACTCCGGCGGACATTGCCGGCGCGCTAAAGCAGGCATTTGAAAAGTATTGCGCGAAAACTACTGTCAGCTAAAAAGCCTAAGCGACTTTACCCGGTGATTTGGAATACCGGCCCATCAGTTCAGCCTCACCCAGGATGTGGCCGGTAATCGCTTTTTCCAGTGCTACTTTGGTCGCGCCGGGTTGCAGCGGGACCACGCTATCCAGCGCATACAGGCGAATGTAATAGCGATGCGTTCCTGAAGGCGGGCACGGCCCCATATAGCCAATACTGCCGCCATCATTTGTCCCCTGCACACCGCCTGTGACCAGCTTTTCCTGCTTCGGTAAGTTCTCCGCAATGTGATCGGCGCCCGCGGGGATGTTGTACAGGACCCAGTGGGTAAAGCCACTGGCGCGCGGCGCATCCGGATCGTGCATGATCAGGGCGAAGCTTTTGGTGCCTGCCGGAGCACCTGTCCAGGCAAGATTAGGAGAGATGTCACTGCCCTGGCAGGTGAATTTCACAGGTATGCTGCCCTCGGCGGCAAAGGCCTTGCTGGTGAGCTGGAACATTGCTGTCTCCTTTATCACGGTATGTTTCCTGCTCTGTGTGCCGGGTTGTGTCACTGTCAGCAGAAGAAAGAGCAGTACAGACAGAAGAACTGGCATGGAGAGACCTCTTACAGCCTCATCTTAGCCGATTATTTGAGAATTCGCTGCGTCCTGATCCAAAAACCACAGAAGCGATCCTGCTTTCGGCTGCACGCGCTGGGCAGGATATTTTTGTTCTGCCTGGGGTGTGAGAATTTCTTTGACTACCGGCGCTTTGCTGCCACCAGAAACCAAAAAAAGCACTTCACCCGCGTGGTCCGGAACCGGGAGAGTCAGCGTAAGGCGGTATTGCCGGAATTTTTCCACCCAGTTGGCCACGAAGAGATGCTGTGTCTCGCCCAGAGCTGCGCTGCCGGGAAAAAGGGAAGCGGTGTGACCGTCATCTCCCAGTCCGAGCATGATCAGATCGAAGCGCGGCAGTTCATCAGGCTTGAGACGGAAGTGGATTTGCAGTTGCCGCTCGTAGTCCTGGGCTGCTTCGGCGGCGTCCAGTTCTGCCCGCACACGATGTACGTTTTGTGCAGGGATGGGGACTCGGGAGAGCAAAGCTTCCCTGGCCATGCGGTAATTGCTGTCCGGATGGTCCGGAGGGACGTGACGCTCGTCACCCCAAAAGATGAAGATCCTGTCCCAGGGAAGTTGTGATGAAGTATCCTTTTGCCTTTCAGCAATCACTTCATAAGCGCCGCGAGGCGTGTTTCCGCCAGACAGAGCAACGGAGAAATGGCCGCGGGCCGCGATGGCATCCAGCGCGCAGCGCGAAAATTCGCTGGCTGCTGCCTGGTGCAGCGCCTGAACGTCGGGCAGAATTTTGATCTGGCGATTGTTCATATCAACCCAATTTAGCCGCATTAGATGTATGCCGAGGAACGCAGATCAGGAAGAGATCACATATGGGCTGCTGCGATATTCATTGCCGTAACACCACATGATCTGCGTTCATCAGCGTGCATCCGCGGCAACAATTTTTTTTGCGTATGCATGATCGGCTGCGTACCGCGCTGCACCAATCAAGCCGACTTTGTCGTTGGTGATTACCCTGACCGGAATGCTCTCCAGCAGCGGCTGCATTCTGCCTTTGGCGATGAAAGCCTGGGTGAACTCAGGCCCCTTGAGTCTGGGCAGAATTTTTGCCGCAATCCCTCCACTGAGAAAGACGCCTCCGGTGGCCATGAACTTGAGCGCCAGATTGCCGGCTTCCGCACCGTACACGCTGACAAAGATAGCGAGTGCGTGTTCACAAATCGGGGTTTTGGCTTCCAGTCCACAGTGCGAGATCACCGCCGATGGAGACTGGGCATGGGCCAGCTCGTCCCGCAGCCACTGTGGTTCGCTCTCCGTGCCGGAATCGCGCAGATACTCGTAAATGTTCAGCAATCCAGGACCAGAGAGAACGCGCTCCCAGCTCACGCGCCCAAATTTCTTCAGCAGATAACGATGGAGTCCGATTTCCGTTTCATTGCGTGGGGCAAAATCGCAGTGTCCGCCCTCACCGGCAAAGGCGTGACTCCGCTCTCCGTTCTCAAAAAGCCCGGCCTCGCCCAGGCCGGTGCCGGCGGCGATCAGGGCGCTGTTTCCGGATACTTCCGCGCCGGGCTTAATCGAGATGAGGTCGGCGAACGGCAGATCGTGGATGCCCGAGGCATGAGCCTCAAGATCGTTGATCACCCACAGCCCTGAAATACCGAGGCTGTGCGAAAGCAGCCCGGCGTCCACCGCCCAGGTAAGATTTACGGGAGCAACATGCCCCTGAAGCACCGGACCGGCGACGCCAATGCAGGCCAATGCAGGTTTTTCGGCGGGCTGCAGAAAGAGAGAGATGATCTGATCGAGACCTGGGTAATCGTGGCTGTTATAAGCAGCGTCACGCAGCAGAACCAGATGTCCGGTCTCTTCGGTGCGGTCGAACAACGCCAGCCGGGTATGGGTTCCGCCGATATCGCCGGCCAGAATCACTGGGCGATTCTCCGCCAGAAGCGGCCATCGCGGGTAATGAGTTCATCGGCTTCCTGCGGTCCCCACGAACCCGCGGCATAGTTGGGAAAATTCCGTGCTGGCAAGGCCTTCCACACATCCAGAATGGGATCCACGACTGCCCAGCCAGCCTCGACCATGTCTGCGCGCTGGAAAAGCGTTTGGTCGCCCATGATGCCGTCATAAAGGAGCACTTCATATCCGGTATTAGGCTCGGTGCCGAAATAATCCTCGTAATTGAAGCTCATCTCCACCGAGCCTACCTTCATCTGTTCGCCAGGAATCTTGGCGCCGAAACGAAGAGAGATGCCTTCATCGGGCGCCATGTGAATTACCAGTTGATTGGGTTTCAGGCTGCTGACCGGAGTATCGCGAAACAGCATGAAGGGCGCGCGCTTGAATTGTATGGCCACTTCGGTGTGCCGGGTGGCCATACGCTTGCCGGTACGCAGATAGATCGGGACACCGGCCCAGCGCCAGTTATCGATCATCAGCTTGAGGGCGACAAAGGTATCGGTTTTCGAATCCGGTGGAACACCGGGTTCGGCGCGATATGCGGGCGCATGTTCACCATTGATTTCGCCCTCTCCATACTGGCCCCGTACGGCATTGTGCAGAACGTCTTCCGAACTCATGGGCTGAATGGCGTGCAGGATCTTGGATTGTTCGTCATGGACGGCGTTCGAACTGAAAGAGATGGGCGCTTCCATGGTGGTGAGAGAGAGAAGTTGAAAAAGGTGGTTGGGCACCATGTCGCGCAGCGTGCCGGCCATATCGAAGTAACCGCCCCGTTTTTCCACGCCCACGGTTTCGGCCACGGTGATCTGCAGGTGGTCCACGTAATGGTGGTTCCAGATTGGTTCAAAGATGCCGTTGCTGAAACGAAAAACCAGTATGTTCTGGACGGTTTCTTTGCCCAGATAGTGATCGATGCGAAAGATCTGGTTTTCCGCCAGGACTTTTCTTACCTGCTGGTTCAGCGCTTTTGCCGACTCCAGATCGTTGCCAAACGGTTTTTCAAATACCACGCGGCGCCACTGGCCGTCTTTTTCGGCAGCCAGGCCGGAGCTGCCCAGGAGATCGCAAATCGTGCCAAAGAAAACGGGGCTGGTGGCCATATAAAAGAAGCAGTTGCCGTGCGTATTGTGGCCCTTATCCACCTCGGCCAGGGTTTGGGCCAGTTTGGCGTAGACGGCGGGATCGTTGAACTCGCCACTGACGTAATAGAGCCGCCGCAGTAGCCAGTCGCGCAGGTCGGAATCGACTTTGCTGGTGGCGAATGTCTGCAGCTGGTCCGACATAATTTTGCGGAACTGCTCCGTGGTGTAATCATTGCGGGCCACACCCACTACGGCAAATTCGCGCGACAGCAAATTGCTTTTGGCCAGGTTGTAAAGAGCAGGAAAGAGCTTGCGCGAAGTCAGGTCGCCGGTTGCGCCAAAAATGACCATGACACAGGGGCCGGTCTGGCGCGGCTTTGCTGCCATACTTTCTTCCAGTGCAGACAGTTCTTTTTCGATTTGCGGCATGGTTATCTCCAGATCAGGAAACGCTTTCTTTCTTTTGTGTCAGCTCAATGTGGCCGCCGAATTTCTGGCGCATGGCGCTCAGGAGCTTTTCCGCAAAGGTGTGCTCCTGGCGGGAGCGGAAGCGGGTGAACAGCGCCGCCGCCAGAACATCGACCGGCACGGCCTCTTCGAGGGCCGCTGTAATGGTCCAGCGTCCTTCGCCCGAATCCTGAACAAAGCCGGTGTAACTGGAGAGCGTGGGATTTTCCGCCAGGGCCATGGCGGTAAGATCCAGCAGCCAGGAGGAAACTACGCTGCCCCGCCGCCAGACTTCGGCAATATCGGCGAGGTTGAGCTGGTAGCGAAGCTCGGGCTGCAATTGCTCGGAAGCGGCGTTGCGAAAAATGTCAAAGCCTTCGGCGTAAGCCTGCATCAGACCGTATTCAATTCCGTTATGCACCATTTTGACGAAATGGCCCGCGCCTGACGGGCCGCAGTAGAGGTAGCCCTGTTCCGCGGTGCCGATTGCCTTTTCGCGTCCGGGGGTTCGCGGAATGTCGCCGATTCCGGGCGCGAGCGTTTTAAAGATTGGGTCCAGGCGCTCGACTGCCTCTTTCGGACCGCCAATCATCATGCAGTAGCCGCGCTCCAGTCCCCAGACACCGCCACTGGTGCCAACGTCGATGTAATGGATTCCGCGATCTTTCAGCTTTTGCGAGCGGCGGGCGTCGTCTTTGTAATAAGAGTTGCCGCCGTCGATGATGGTATCGCCCGGCTCGAATTTCCTCGCCAGGGCATCGACGGTGTGCTCCGTTGGATCGCCAGCGGGGACCATGATCCACGCGGTGCGGGGCTTCTTTAGTTTGGCGACGAAATCATCCAGTGAAGTGGACGGGCCAGCGCCTTCTTTGGCCAACTCATCGACGTTTTTCGGGTTGAGGTCGGTGACGACGCACTCGTGACCTCCACGAAGCAGGCGGCGGACCATGTTGCCGCCCATCCTGCCGAGTCCTACCATTCCAAGCTGCATGTGCTTCTTCCTCTCGCAATTTCAGGCGTTAAGATGCTTTCTTCCGCGGGTTCTGTGACTTTAGGCGATAGCCTGTTTTACAGCTTTCTCTAATGCTGCCAGTCCGGCCTTTACGTTCGGGCCAAGATGTACGCGCAGAGCACGCCGGTTGCGCTCCGCCAGGACGCGGAAATCTCCCAGTGCCTGCGCGGCCTTGACGATGCCGAAGGTGTATTTCTGGCCAGGTACGGGCAGATCGGCGGCGTCATCACAGGTGATCTGCAGGAAGACGCCAGAGTTCGGGCCGCCTTTGTATGCCTGCCCGGTTGAGTGTAGAAAGCGTGGTCCAAAACCAAGGCAGGTGGCAATGTGTTTGCTGTCGCGCACGGCGTGGCGAATTTGCTGCAGTGCTTCTTCGTTCTCGGAATTCATTTGCAGATACGCCAGCAGAGCAAAGTAGTCTCCCTGGCCAAGCTGGCTGAGATGAACGCGCAGCAGACCTGAGAGCGAAACATTGTTGCCTAAAAGCTTCCTGAGATTGGCGGCATTGCGATCATCAGTATAGAGTTTTAAGCCGCTCTCTTCGTGCATGGGCTGTTCACCGGGCAACTTGCCGGTGGATTCGTACTGCTCGGTGATGGCGCGCGTGGCTACTTTGCTGGCTTCCACATCCGGCTGGTTGAAGGGGTTGATGCCCAGAATCGAACCAGCTACGGCAGTGGCAATTTCCCAGCGGAAGAATTCCTGGCCAATGTCGTACTTGTCAGAAATATTGATGCGGACCACAGGCTGCCCTGCCTTGCGCAAGGCTTCCACCTTTCCATCCTGCGCGGCGTCAAGCGCAGTTTCGAGACGGAGATACACAAAAACGCGGTCGCTGCCGTAAACATTGGGAGAGCCGAGCTGTTCGCGGTCCACGGGGATCAAGCCTTTGCCCTGCTTGCCCGTGCTTTCGGCGAGCAACTGTTCCAGCCACGCACCCAGATCGTGAATTGCGGGAGAGGCAACCAGCGTGACTTTATTGCGCCCTGCATTGCCCAAAGTTCCGAGGATGGCTCCAAGCACGGCGCCGGGGTTGTCCTGTGCGGGAACGGTCGCGGCACAGGCATGGACCATTTCTTCGGTCCGATCCAAAAAGCGTTTCAGGTCGAGCCCCATCACTGCCGCAGGCGCCAGACCGAAGTTGGAGAGCGCCGAGTAGCGTCCGCCAATGCTGGGTACGCCAGGGAAGCAGTGCGAGAAGTGGTCGGCTTTGGCCACCTGCTCCATTTTGGAGGCGGGGTCGGTGATGGCGATAAATTGCTTTCCGGTATTTTCTTTGCCAACAGCCTGTTGCGCGCGGTCAAAGAAGTATTGCTTGAAGATGTTTGGCTCCAGCGTGCTGCCTGATTTGCTGGCCACGATGAAGAGCGTTTTGGCTATATCAATGGCTTTTTCTATAGCGCGAATCTGCGCGGGATCGGTTGAATCCAGAACGTGAAGCTCCGGCTGGCCCGGTTGTTGGCCAAAGGTCATTTTCAGCACTTCGGGGCAGAGACTCGATCCTCCCATGCCGAGCAGCAGAGCATGGGTGAAGCCGGAATTGGCGACCATGTTCAATTCCTGCAAATGGGACACCTGGCTTTCGACTACGCCCAGCCAGCCCAGCCACTTGTCTTCATCGTCATTCGTCCAAAGTGTCTTGTCGCCCTTCCAGAGGCGCGCCATTTTGCCGTTGTCCTGCCAGTCTTTGAGCGCGGCGTCTACAGCCTGTTTGAGCGGAGCGGGCAGGTCATAAGCTACGTTCTGAATTTTCGGCTTTATTTTGCCGGGATCCTTTTTTTTTTGCTCCACGGCGGCGAGCAGCTTGGTGAAGGCATCGGCAAAGAGCTGAATTCCTTCTTCCAGAAGCTTGTCCGTGACCTCGCTCATGCTGATGCCCGCGGTTTCGAGATCAGCCATGGTTTTGTCCGCGGCTTCAAGATTGGCATCCAGTGTCCGCTTTGCGATTCCATGATCGCGGAAAGCATCGAACGTGGCCGGTGGGATGGTATCCACCGTGTCCGGGCCAATGAGTTCTTCAACGTACATAACGTCGCGATAGGTCGGATTCTTGGTGCTGGTGCTGGCCCACAGCAGACGCTGCGTTTGTGCTCCCTTGTCGGCCAAAGCTTTCCAGCGCGGACCGGAGAAGATGCGGCTGTATTTCCAGTAAGCTTGTTTGGCGTTGGCGATGGCCACTTTTCCCTGCAGGCCGCGCAGCAGTTGCTCTTCTTTGGGACTGCTTACCTTTTCGAGCCGGGCCGAGAGCATGGAATCCACCAGCGAATCAATGCGACTGACAAAGAAGCTGGCTACGCAGGCCATGCTGCTGATGTCTCCGCCGGATTTTTGCAGTGCTTCCAAGCCGTCAATATAGGCTTCGGCTACTTTTACGTAGGCATCCTGGGAAAAGAGCAGCGTGACATTGATGTTGATGCCTTCACTGAGCAGCTGGCGGATGGCGGGCAGGCCTTCCGGCGTGCCCGGAATCTTGATCATCACGTTGGGACGGCCGACGGCCTTCCACAGCCGCCGCGCTTCCTCGATGCTGCCCTGGGTATTGCGGGCGAGGGTGGGCGAGACTTCGAGGCTCACATAGCCATCGCGTTTCTTCGTGGACTGATAGACGGGCAGCAGAAGATCGGCGGCGTCCTGAATGTCGCGGATGGCAATTCGCTCGTAAATTTCCGTGGCGCTCAGTTTTTGCGCCTGGAGTTCGGCCAGAATGTCGGCGTAATCGGTGCTTCCGGCGATTGCTTTTTCAAAAATCGCGGGATTCGAGGTAATGCCGCGCAGGCCGTCTTCTTCAATCAACCGCCGCAGTTCGCCGCTGGTGATCAGGCTGCGGCGAATATAGTCCAGCCAGATCGACTGGCCCATTTGGCCGAGGAGCAGTAATGGATTCTGCTGTGAGGTTTTGCTCGATACGGACTTTTCAACGGTAGTGGTCGGATTCATGATCTCTTCTCCAAAGGTTGCGGCAGGTGGGCATACCGGCGCTCGATTTCCATCACCTTGCCAAGGCGGCGCTGGTGGCGCTCTTCATGGGTAAAGCGAGCGTTCAGAAAGGCGGTGCAAAGCTCTTTGGCCAGCTCCGGGCCTATCACGCGCGAACCCAGAACCAGCATATTCATATCATCGTGTTCCACGCCCTGATGCGCGGAGTAAGTGTCATGGCAGAGGCCGGCGCGTATGCCGGGTACTTTGTTGGCGGCCACTGATGCGCCCACGCCGCTGCCGCAGATCAGTATGCCCCGGTCGGATTCATGATTCAGCAGGCGCATGGCAACGGCCTCGGCGTAGTCAGGATAGTCCACCGGCTGGGTGTCATACGTGCCGGCATCAAAAATCTGATGTCCGAGCTGACGCAAATGCCCGATCAGCACTTCTTTGAGCTCAAAACCCGCATGATCCGAGCCGATGGTTATCCGCATATTATTTTTCCAAAAGCTTGCGTGCCGCCGCAATGACGGCATCCGGGGTGAATCCGAATTTTTTCTGCAACTCTTTAAGGGGCGCGGAAGCTCCAAACGTCTTCATACCAAGGATAATCCCTTTATGTCCCACGTACTGCGACCAGCCCATGGTGGATGCCTGCTCTACGGAGATGCGAGCGGTGATATCCGGGGGCAGGACGCTCTCGCGATATTCCACCGGCTGCTGCTCGAAGAGTTCCCACGAAGGCATGCTGACTACACGAACTCTGCGCCCTTCGGCGGTGAGCTGCTCATAGACGGAGACGCACAAGGCCACCTCGCTGCCGGTGGCCATTAAGATGACTTCCGGCCTGCCGGAGGGCGGATCGGCCAGCACGTAGGCGCCTTTTTCAAGGCCGGCAGCCGATGCATATTTGCCGCGGTCCAGAGTGGGCAGGGCCTGGCGGGTGAGAATCAGAGCCGCCGGCTCGTGCCGGAGCTGCATGATGACACGCCATGCCTCGGCGACTTCGTTGGCGTCCGCCGGGCGAAGCACGATGAAGCCAGGCAGAGCGCGCAGGGAAGCGAGCTGTTCGACCGGCTGGTGAGTGGGGCCGTCTTCACCTACTCCAATGGAGTCATGGGTGAAGACGTAGATCACGGGAATTTCCATGAGCGCCGCCAGGCGCATGGGAGGCCGCGAGTAGTCGCTGAAGATGAGGAAGCCCGAGCCGAATGGGCGGACCTTGCTCAGCGAGAGACCATTCAGGATGGAGCACATGGCGTGCTCGCGAATGCCGAAGTGAAAATTTCTGCCGCCGTACTGGCCGTGTTCAAAATCGCCGGCGCCTTCGAATGTAAGACGGGTCTTGGTGGAGGGCGCGAGATCGGCGGAGCCGCCGATGAGCCACGGGACACTCTTCGCAAGGGCGTTCAGCACTTTGGCGGACGAATCGCGGCTGGCCAGACCTTTGGGGTCGGCGGGGAAGGTGGGGACATCTTTGTCCCAGCCTTCCGGCAGTTTGCGGCGCTGCATGAGATAGAGATGCTCGGCCAAGCCGGGATGCTCTTTTTTGTAGCGCTCGAACATGGCGTCCCATGCGGTGCGCTGCTCCCGTCCGCGCTTGCCGATTCCCTGAGCGAAGTTTTCCCGTACACCATCGGGAATCAGAAATTTTGCATCTTCAGGCCAGCCGTAGGCGCGTTTGGCCAGACGGATCTCTTCCTCGCCCAAAGGCTCGCCATGGGCTTCTTTGGTGTCCTGCTTGTTGGGTGCGCCATAGCCGATGTGGCTGTCGACAATGATGAGCGTGGGCCGGTCGGAACTGTTGAGGAAGGCTTCCAGCGCGTGATGCAGAAGCTCCAGATCATTGGCGTCACCCACGCGGGTGACATTCCAGCCGTAGCCGGTAAAGCGCACGGCGATATCTTCGGAGAAGGCGAGGTCGGTTTTGCCTTCAATGGTGATGCGGTTGTTATCGTAAATCCAGCACAGGTTGCTGAGCCGAAGATGCCCGGCGAGCGATGCGGCTTCTCCGGAAACGCCTTCCATCATGTCGCCATCACCGCAGATGGCATATACGTTGTAGTTGAACAGCTCATAGCCGGGCTTATTGAAATACGCCGCCTGCCAGCGCTCCGCAATCGCCATGCCCACGGTGTTGCCGACGCCCTGGCCGAGGGGGCCGGTGGTGGTTTCCACGCCGGAAGTCCAGCGATACTCGGGATGCCCGGGGCATTTACTGTCGAGCTGGCGAAAGCGCTTGATATCGTCGAATTTGACCGAGAGTTCACCCAGAGTCTCATAATTCGGGTCCACCGCCTTCACGCCCGTGAGGTGCAGCAGGGAATAAAGCAGCATGGAAGCATGGCCATTCGAGAGCACAAAACGGTCGCGGTTGGGCCAAATCGGGTCTTCCGGATCAAAGCGCAGCAGGCGCTGCCACAGCGCGTAAGCCACGGGCGCGAGGGCCATGGGCGTTCCGGGGTGCCCGGAATTGGCCTGCTGTACCGCATCCATGGAGAGAGTGCGAATTGTATTGATGCTGAGTTGATCCAGACTGCTGTTCATTACCGTCCTTTGCATGGCAGGTTGCAAGGCCATTGATGTAATTGGAACCCCGTGAGACATTTTATTCGCCTGGGCAGAGAAATATTCTCTGGCGGATTCCCCTAAAACAAGCCTACAACGGAATGAAGAGACCGCAAACCCCGGCACAGTATTTCTGGCCCATATTTTGTGAAGATGCATTCCGGGGAGTGAATGATCCAAAAAATGGAACGACGGTTGTTATTGGCGGGAAGATTAAAAAAACCGGGAATAGCGAGAACAGCTTTTAGTTATTGGGAAAGAGCTTGCCTCTCCTCGTGCACTCTCAGCGCGGTGGTATTGGGTCCCACCGCGCTGCTTTTATACTGACGAAATTTCCAACCAAAAAAGGAAAATCTGAAACGAGCCGGCGAACAGTCCCCCTAAGTCCTGTCCGCCAACCCGAAAGCTTCTCCGTTACTAGATAGTGAAACTAAGGGCGAAATCGTTTCACTATTTTCATTATTTTTTTCACTTTTTTTAAGACATGCCTCATTTGTTGCCGGAGGCGCTGGCCGTGGTGGCTGTGGTCGAGGGCGGGGGAGCGTTCTTTACCCACTTATCGAACCAGCCAGTCATCTCATACAGCACATGCTCCAGGGACTCCCGGGCAAGATAGCCGTGGGCTTCATACGGGAGCTGCACATAGCGGACAATCCCGCCGTTGCCTTTGATGGCCTGGTAAAGCCGCTCGCTCTGGATGGGGAAGGTCCCGGGGTTGTCGTCCGCCATGCCGTGAATCAGCAGGATGGGGTGTGCAATCTTGTCCGCGAACATGAAGGGGGAGACCTTCAGGTACATTTCCGGCGCTTCCCACAAAGTACGCCGCTCGCTCTGGAAGCCAAAGGGCGTGAGGGTGCGGTTATAAGCGCCGCTGCGCGCCACTCCCGCGCGAAAAATATTGGAGTGGGCGAGCAGGTTGGCGGTCATAAAGGCGCCATAGCTGTGTCCACCTACGCCGACCCGATTAGGATCGGTCACGCCCATTTCCACTGCTTTATCCACGGCGGCTTTGGCGCTTGAGACCACCTGCTCCAAGTAGGTGTTGTTCATGGTGTCAGGATCGCCGATTACGGGCATAGTGGCGTTATCGAGAATGGCGTAGCCCTGTGTGAGCATGAGCAGGTGGATATTGCCGATTCCGGTAATGGTGGTGAAGCGCCAGGGTGAGCCCGAAACCTGGCCGGCCGTGCCTGCGTCGCTGAATTCCAGCGGATAAGCCCAGACGAGAGTGGGCAGGCGGTCCCCCTGTTTGTAATTGGGCGGCAGATAGAGGGTGAAGGAGAGGGGAACGCCATCCGCCCGCTTGTAGGTGACGATCTGTTTAGTGATGCCGCGCAATTGCGGCGCGGGGTCGGGGAAGCTGGTGAGCGTCCGCTTTTCCTGGCTGTTGGTGGTGCGTACAAAATAATTGGGAGGCTCCGCCGGACTCTCATGCCGGGTGATGAATGTGCTGCCATCTTTCGCGGTGAGTGCGACCACGGATTCAAAGCTGCCTTCGCTGCACTGGAAGAGGCGCTCTTTTTTGAGCGTTTGCAGGTTGAATCGGTCGAGAAAGGGAAGTTCGCCTTTGGGCGATGCGCCCGCGCCCCTCAGGAAGATGAAATCGCCTTCCTGGCGGATGATCTCCTTGCCGTTGGGCAGTGTTTTCCGGAGGGGTGTTCCGGGATCGTTATAACGGTCCCGAACCGAGCGGTCCCAGATCAGCCGCGGTTGCTGGTCGGGCTTTGTGGCGTCGATGGCGAAGGTGCGGGTCCAGCGGCGGTCGCGATTGTAATCGCTCACCAGGCCCAGGCCATTCTCTCCCCATTCGGAGCTGGCGAAGCGCTGCTCGAGCTTCATCAGCTCCGTGGGCTGATCATGGAAGGGCGCGGCGAGGGTAAGCAGGTGGTCATGCAAGGGAACTTTGGCGCGGGTGTCGCCACCGTCGAGCGCCTCGGCCCAGACGAGAGTTGCTGGCTGGGTGGGAATCCATTCCGGATCGCGCGGGCCGGTGGGCACGCCCTCGATCGGTACATGTTCTTCCAGAGGAAGGCTGGCCAGCTTATGTTCCAGCTTGCCCTTGCGGTCCAGTACCTCGATTTCTTTGGGGAAGTTTTCGTAAGGCAGCAAATAAGAGTAAGGGCGATGCAGTTGTACGGCGAGAATGTGCTCGCCATCGGGCGAGGGTTCCGCACTAAGAAAGATTCCCGGCTGGCCGAGGGTGGTATGCCCGGAGTGCGGCGATATCAGCATTAGCTGCGTTTTCGCGTAGTAGTCGAACAGGTCTTCGTCGTGGGAATTTTGCAGAAGATCTTCGTAGGTCGCGGCAGGGGCTTTTTTGCCGTCACTCTCCTGAATGATGGGGCCATCCGGCACTTTGGGCTCGGCGGGCGGATTGCCCCGGCCTGAGGGGACGGTCTGCACCAGAAGCGTGCGGCCATCGGGCATCCACTGAATTGCACGGCCAAGGAGGGCGCTTACCTTAACTCCTTCTACGCGGCTGGCCGAATTGTTTTCGACGCTGCCCAGCCACAGATCAATGCCGTTTGAAGTGATATTGGTGAAGGCGAACTGCTTTCCGTCCGGAGACCATTCCGGCAGGCCCAGATAAGCATCGGCGGGCAGTCCATCAATTTTTTTCGTTTGGCCGCTGGCGACATTGGTAAGACTCAGTCCCACAAGATGCAATGGATGATGGCGTCCATTGGTGGCGGCATTAATGCGCAATCCGGCCAGGCGGAGCATGGGCTGAGCGAGATCGGCAATGGGTGGAAAGCTCAGCCGGTCGGCCACCAGCAGCCAGTTTGCGTCGGGACTCACCAGAACCAGCGGCGTGGCCCTGGCGCTGAGAATCTGCGAGATAGGCTCCGGCGCTTTCTGATAGCCGTGCAGTGCGGCATTGGTTTGGGCGGTAGCCAAATGTACGAGTGAAAGAAGAAGGACGAGAAAAAAGAAAGACTTTAACCTGCGCATATGCGAGACCTCGGAGGTGCGATCTGGGCGAACGGAGAAGTCTAATGGATTGGGCAGAAAGAAAGAAGGTTTTTTAGCGGTCGCAGTCAAGAATGCCGTGTTCCGCGCCAGCCTGGAGCCTCAGCCCGCGCAAAGCCGTACTCTGCAAGTTTGCGAAGGAAGCTGACTCCGCGTTCAGGCCGGAAAATAAAAAGATCTGCCTCCCTGAGATCAGCAGAGCCGTCTGCTGCCTTATGCGGGCAATTCGGGGACCAGCAAACACTTGCAGATATTCAGGCGGAGTTTTCGATCCTCCAATCCGTTAGTACCGCCGTTGATTTTCTTTGTGATTGCCAGGACATCGTCCTGATCGGCAAGGTCGTTGAGACGATGGGTGGTCCAAAACCATCCCGCGGAATCGGCGGCTGTATCGGGATCGGTAGCGAGAAGCTGCGGATTGCCGCCGGTTATGAAATCTCTGTTGCGCGCTTTGCCGTATGCCGTGTAATTGTTTCGGCCAGTGATCTGAATCAGGCCACGACCTTTGAATAACGGGCCATCGCCCGGCTGGGTGTTGCCCAAATCGGCGCGACCTTCGTATGCGCTGCCGCTTGCAATCTCGGACGTATAGATCATACTTGCGCTCTCGTGGCCCAACTGGGCGAGAAAATGGGCCTTGCGCAGCGGGGTATTGATCAGGTTCGCGTCCATTGCCGCTATAAGAGGCTGCATGAATCTGGTCGCATGTTCAGGAGTTGAGAGCGGCATGACGATCTGCAGTACCGCGGCATCGAGATTGCCGCTAACAACCGCTCGGAGCGCCTGGAAAGTAGTGCTGTCCGGTTCAATCACTCCCGAAGCCACCCCAGGGGTGGCAACTGTATTTTGAAAATGCTCGAGAACCGCCTGGCTGTGTGGCCCCAGTGTGCCGTCCTCTGTGAGAAAGGAAGCGCCAGTTATGCGCTGCTGGTTGATGTTGAGCAGTGCCTGAATGAGCACAACGTCCGCTTACTGGTTGGGAGCATTCTGGCCAACTGGCTGAGACATAAACATATCTGTACCCTCCATTTGCGAAACTCAGGCGCTGCGTGGTCCGGGTTACATATAGTAGTGACGAAGAACTTCGAATCGTTTCAGTTTTTTGGGATAATTTGAAAAGTAAACAGAGATTTGCCCCGGTTGGCGAAAATTCCGTTTCGCCTGAAGGCATTGCCCTACTCACTCCCGACCAAAATGCCGCCCTCCACCATGATGCGGGTATCCGCCAGCGCGACTAGCTCAGGCAGAGTGTAGGACGGGTCGCCAATCCTGTTCACGGCATTGATCGCCGAGATAATGGCCCCTTCCTGCCAACCTGGGATTTCTGACATCTGGTCGCCTACGATATAAAAATTCTTATTCCCCTGAAGCAGACAATTATAGTAGTAGGCGCCGCGGGTAGTTTGCGGGCCTGTTTTTCGCAGAGAGGCCGCGAAGGTCTTGTCCTCTTCCACTGGCTCATCCAGGGCATGCCACTGGGCCCAGCCGCCTTTGATATGTGCGATATTTTGCCAGGCGATGGCAATGCCGTGTTTCAGGCCTTCGGCAAACTTTTCCCCTCCGAGATGCTCCGCCTGCTTTTGCGCCAGGGCCAGCCGTTCTTTCGGCGGTAGTTTTCCCCATGCTACGGCAACCGGCGCATAGTTATAGGCCCCGGTGAGTATTCCCAGCCGGTTATGAAAGCCTCCGGAGGGGTACCAAATTTGAGTAATCTCGTCAGTGGTCCAGGATATCCCGCCAAAGATCGGCACCGATCCGCTCTCTTCCAGCGGTCCGCCGGGAGCTGGCAGGGGACCCCACGTATCCTGAGGAGCTTGCCATCCGACCTTGGTGGTGGCAGCGAGAAAGCGCGGACGATTTGGGTGTTTGGGATCGTCAAAGTACTGCGCTTTATACACGGCGCAAAGCGCTTCTCGAAACGACTCGTCAAAATGGTGGTCGTCGAGAACTCCTTTCAAAAGCGGAATGGGAATATTGCTGATGCATATATCCGCTTCGATCGTGTGACGAGCGCCATCGACCTGGTAAGTGACTGAATACTTTTTATTGGCTTCATCGAATGCGACGCGGACCACCACGGCGCTGGTCAGGATTTTTGCCTGCAGATCCTCGACATTGCGCAGAAAGGCGTTCGCCACATTGTCCATGCCGCCTACCGGCTCGAACAGGGTCGGCTGCCAGTCAAATTCCTGAGGGGAATAGAACCTGGTTTTTTTCCAAAACTCCGATGACAAGAGTTCATTCCATGTGTAGGGCTTCACCCATGGCTCGGGTTCAATGGTCGGCAAGTGGTGATAGCCGGACCGTGTGGATCCGATGTAGTCCCCAACCTGGCGCCCCGACTCTGGATCCTTGACCAGATCGCCAAAGGTAACCAACAAGCTTTGCAACTGTTTCCTGCGCTGCTCACATTCCGCCGGGGAAGTGGCGCCAAGGTCTGCCATGTCCAGTTTTTTATCCACCAGGTGATAGAGCAACGATGCGATTCGACCGCGAGTATCGTTATCCAATTGACGATTTACCGATGGCTGGCCCGCGAATGAATCCTTCACATAGGTGAGATTGGACCGGCTGTCCATTACATATACTTCCAGCGCAACCATGAATTTTTTCAGGTAACTCAGCAGCTGCTTGTGCGCTGAAGGGATGCGGCCTGGTCCGGCATTGAAATACGGCGGATACCCGGTTGTGTACGGCTGGTGCGCTGGACCATTTTCAAACGTGCAGGTCTGCACATCGGGGAAACAATCCTCCACCAGGGTATCGCCCTGCCGGAGGGTGAGGCACCTGCCGCCCGTGATAGGCCGGGCCTCGAGGACGGTGCAGCGATATCCGGCCAGCTGCAATTCATAGGCTGTGGCCAGACCGCCAACTCCGCCACCGAGGACCACGACGGTTTGCTCCCGTTTCGGTGGAGGCGGAACCATGGCTTGTGCTCTGTATTGTGCACGAGCACTGGGTTTGCGCACTGCATATCCGCGTGGTGTTGATGGTAGTTTATCGTTGTCAGTCATCTGGCACGCTCCAACGGGAAGTCCTGAAGAATGCAGCATTCTATGGAAGCTGCCAGGGAAATACAACCAACAGTCGTTACAGCCCTGGAAACTATGGTAATAGGATTGGGAAATACTAATATTGTCAGACTTTCGCAAGTGAAAAGCGTTGCTGCAAGTCCTCAACGCCCACTTGTGGATGGTTACGTCCTGTTCTCCGCCAAGGCGGCAAAGCGTATGCCCGCCAGTGGCGAGGTACTGCAACTGATTGCCTCACGCGCAGGCGCGCTGTAAGCAAGTCGCCAAAAACCATACCGCGGATTGCGCGGATCAGCGCTGATCTGTAGTGAAGCTGGATTTTTAGTGCAGGGTTGGGTATTTGCACTGGCTCAAGCGGTTTTCAGGAATGAGAAAAACAATAACCGGGATGTCTTAAGAGTTAGACGACACCAATCCATAACCGCCAGATTGGTCGGCTGGATTTTCACCAGCATTGGCCCGGCACCTTGTAATTATACAAAGCACTTCTCAGCCAAGGCGGTAAAGCGTACGCGGCCCTGGAGCTGATTGCCTCATGCGCAGGCGCGGTGTAATCAAGTCTATAAAAGTACAATGGTAAATGTAGTCTTAGCTTGCTGCAGAGGCTTCACGTGATGTTGTTTTAGTCTTAAGTAAGCGAATCAACTCTTGAAAAATAAGTGCTCTTCGATCTTTAAAAAATTTGGGGAACTCTTTGAAATCTAGATCCACGTCAGGTATGTAGTTGCGCTCCATAAACGAGTGACGAGACTGCTTGGATGGGTACGCTTCGTGCAACCAGTCAGCAGGTTCTGCATCGTTTTTTTCCTGATTCGGAACACCCTCTAACAGTTGCAGATTAGGTAGCATGTCTACATGCTCAAAATAGAATTGTGTGTGTTCATCTAGGACTCCACGTTTTGCCAGCCGAGCTTTCGTAAAAAATGACCGAGGGTGAATGTGGTCGATGTGAAAACTATTGCGAAAGTCAAGAGTAGGATAGAGCAGAGCCAGTATCGAGAATGTATAGCTCTGTCCATATTTTGTATCGAGAAGAGCCTCGATATCATCGGTACTGAATGCTAAGGATTTCGTGGTCCGTTTTAACTTCTCGCGAATATCGTCAAGCGGAAAGGTGTTTTTTACGCCCTTCAAAACCTCTCTAATTGGCCGTAGGACGTTATCAGAGTGACCGCCGAATAGTCGCTTAAGTAAGGACTGTAAAAGCCACTGTCGTATTTCTTGACGGTCAGAGTTGTATTTTGCGCTCTGAGCAAAGTTAGAAGGCAGTCCCCGCTGTAGAATGTGGTACGCGATTGGTATGACGGCATTATTAGATGTCAGTGTCTCCCTCCCATAGCCGAAGGAGGAAATTAGAATGACAGCGCTGCGAAGTGCTTGCGAAATTTCATCCCATCCTCCCTCAATTCTGGTCATATTCGCCTTATTGAAGTTATCCACCTTAAAGGCTATGTCATTGAAATCACCGAGTACAAGGCAGCTCTTAAGCACCCAGTCCTTGTCAAAGTCAAAACCGTTACCTATGCTGTTTAATTCGTCTACAAATCCCGTAATCGTCTCGCGGGCGTCAATTTTGGTCCATTGGGCCGCAGCAATAGACAATAGGAGATCAGAATAACTTAGGATCGTGCCCCCGCTATTGACCCTTATAAAAATGTTCAAGACCTTATCGAGATGTTCATCTTCTTCCAAAAAATAGTTGATCACACGTTGTTCATAAATGACAGACCATAGTTTAAATAGTGTCTTATTCGCAAACTGGGCTTCCTGCTTATCACCTTCCATGAGATTATTTTCTATTAAAAAATTATTGACTTCATACTGATTCGTGAGATCCAGAATATGGCTAACTGGAAACCAATAAGTGCTATTCTCTGGTGCCTGAGCATCTTTATCCGTTAGAAAGCGAAACTCATAAAGAAGATCGCGGCTTTCGTCTTTTGCTTTAGAACGGAGATTAAGATATAAGCACTTTTTCGGGAATGCTTGGGCATTTTCCCAATGCTTACGAGGCTCTTTGCAAGCGAATGAGCCACGGAGTCCTACATATAGTGCGGTTAGTCTTTGCTGGCCGTCTAGAATACCGATAACGTCATCTTGGCCTCTCACGCTCGCCTTTGCATTGTGCGGATTATCACGTTCATGGTATTCACGAACGAATTCGTAAAATTGATATTTGGTCGTCTGCTTGCGTTTGACTAACCAAAAAAGGAAGGAACCGATTGGATAGTCACGCATTAACGAGTCGAAAAGGCGCTCGATTTGTTCTGTGTCCCAAACGACTTCACGCTGGATTGCCGGCAGTAGATATTTTTTAGTGTGGATGTTGGTTATTGCGTCTCGAACGGTTATTGGGGTTTGAAAGGCCATCGTTCTTCTCCCGCGTAGGTACGGCAAAAAAGGTTATCAGCAATGTTGACAAATGGCGAATGAAAACTATTATCTTGATTCTTCGCTCTTTCTTTGCTATAAAGATGTGGAATCGCCGTAGCCGGATTTGTCTTCTGGTTACGGCGTTTGGTTTTTATGGCTGCTTGGGTGGCCCTTGGGCCACCCAAGGGCCACGCTTGGGCCGAGATGGGTTAAGTGCTTTGTTTTCAGTAGGAGTGTGAAAAAACAGGGGAGGGGGGTACCCCCTGTGAGACGGTACAGACCGGGCGGATAGCTGACAGAATACAGACCGGGGTAAGGCTGACACTGCAAGGTACGGACCGGTAGGATGCCTGACAAAAAACTTTTTGCCGCTGATTTACGCTGATGGACGCAGAAAAATCGGGGAACACAGCCGGGGGCGGCTGTGCTACATGAGTGTGGGAGATTGGTACATGCGGATTGGTGGGATGAGATTTTTGAATGCGGTTTTATTGGCGCTGGTGTGTCTTTACGCGACTGGCTGCCTGGCACAGATGGCCGAGGGAATTCCCCGGGAGTTGGCGCGGCAGCGGGTGCTGCGGATTTCCGATGTCCGGTATGGGCTGCGTTATACATTGACGCCGCATGCTCCTCGCGTGGCCGGGCATGAGGAGGTCCGCTTTCATCTGGCGGTGGCAGGCGATGTGCTGCTGGATTTTCGCGAGGGCGAGGCCGAACATCTGATGGTGAATGGTTCGGGGCTTGAAGTTAAGGCGGACAGCGGGCACATTGTTTTGCCAGCGAGTGCGCTGCGAATGGGCGAGAACACGGTCAGCCTCGACTTTGCCGCGCCGGTGGCTCCGGCAGGGAAGGCCCTTACCCGGTTTGAGGATAAAGACGACGGCAGCGAGTACATCTACACCCTCTTTGTTCCTATGGATGCCAGCATGGCCTTTCCGTGCTTTGATCAGCCAGACATCAAAGCGAAGTTCCATTTGGAGATCAGCGCGCCGGACGGCTGGACGGTGATTTCCAATACATCCGTGGTGAAGAGCCTGGCCGAAGCCGGGGAACCGTCGCAGAGACACACCGAGTTTGCCGAGACCCGGCCGATCAGCACATATCTTTTTGCCTTTGCCGCAGGGCCGTTCCGCAAGGTCCACGACACGCCCGGTCTGCCTGGCCTGTATGTGCGCCAATCCAAAGTGCAGCGGGCGGAGGCGGAAGCGGCCGAGGTGCAGCAGATTACCGCCGATGGCATGAAGTATCTGGCGGATTATTTCGCGCAGCCCTTTCCTTTTCCCAAGTATGACCAGGTGATGATTCCCGGCTTTGCTTACGGCGGCATGGAACATGCCGGAGCCACGTTCCTGCGCGAAGAATCCATTCTGTTTCGCACCGCGCCCACGCACAGCGACCGCCTGAATCGCGATGTTCTGCTGCTGCACGAACTCACGCACCAGTGGTTCGGCGATCTGGTGACCATGCGCTGGTTTGACGATCTGTGGCTCAAAGAGGGCTTTGCCCAGTACATGGCTTACTATGCGCTCGATGCGCTCAAGCCCGAGGATCATATATGGAAGCGCTTCTATCAGGCGATCAAGCCGGCGGCCTATGCCATTGACTCGACGCAGGGGACCACGCCCATCTATCAGGACATTCCCAATCTGAAAGATGCAAAGTCGGCGTATGGCGCGATTGTGTATTCCAAGGCTCCCGGCGTAATCCGGCAACTGGGGTTTGTGCTGGGCAGCGATAAGTTTCGCGAGGGGCTTCGGCTGTATCTGAAGCAACATGCGTATGGCAATGCCGAATGGAGCGATCTGGTGGGCGCGTTTGAGAGGGTGTCGGGAAAGCCGCTGCAGGCGTGGGCGGACGCTTACATTAAACGGCGAGGTATGCCGCAGGTGGATGTGGTGAAGGTGTCCTGTAATCATTCGGAGCGAATGCAAAGCCTGGTGCTGCGGCAGCACGATGTTCTGGGCGAGGGCGGCACCTGGCCGGTGACCACTCAGGTGCTTATGGGATATGCGAATGGCAGGGTAGAGCGGCTGCAGGTCCGGCTGGAATCGGAGAAGGCCGATTTTGGGCGGGAAGCTCATGGCTCGGCTTGTCCGGAATACGTCTTCGCCAACGATCAGGATTACGCCTATGGACGCTTTTTGCTGGATGAGAGCAGCCGTAAGGCGGTGATGGCGAGCCTGGGCCGTATTCCGGATGTATTCGAGCGGACACTGCTTTGGGGTTCTCTGTGGGATTCGGTGCGCGAGGCGGACCTGGATCCGCGCAGCTATCTTGACTTGTGGCTGCGCGACATTCCGGGCGAAGCGGACGACTCGCTGACCGAGAGCGTTTTAAACCATGCAATCAGCGCGCTGCATCATTATGTAAGCCCCGCCTTCCGGGCCGGGTTTGTGGGCAAGGCCGAAGCCCTGGCCTATGACCAGATGCTCCATGCCGCGAGCAAGGACAAGAGGATCCTCTGGTTTCGCGGGTTCCGCAACATGGCGGAGACAGAGACGGCGCGCGGGCATCTTAAAGATATTCTAACCGGCAAGCTGGTTGTCCCGGGAGTGGAGCTGAGGCAGCTCGACCGCTGGAACCTGGTGGCTACGCTGATTCGTCTGAATGATCCCGAGGCTGGAGCCTTTCTTGCCGCCGAGCAAAAGCGCGATCCCTCTGGGGAAGGGCAGAAATATGCGTATGTGGCCCAGGCGGCGAATCCGGAGAGCAAAAGCAAGCAGCAGTATTTTGACGACTATCTGCACAAGGCCTCACTGCCGGAAGACTGGGTGGAGCAGAGCCTGGGCGAGTTCAATTCCTGGAACCAGGCGGAGCTGACCGCGCCCTGGCTGAAGCCTGCGCTGGATGCTCTGCCGCAGGTGAAGCGCGAGCGCAAGATTTTTTTCATGCTGGCCTGGCTGAATGCCTTCATCGGTGGGCAGCAATCGGCACAGGCCCAGCAACAGGTGCATGATTTCCTGAACACGGCGGAGCTGGATAAAGACTTAAGGCTCAAGATTTTACAAGTGGTGGATGAGCTGGACCGGACGGTTAGGATCCGTAACAAGTATCAATAAAAGAGCCCGGGCGCATGGCTCCGAAGTGCATGAAAAGTTGCACCTTAAGTAACCGGTACAGATGGGCATTTTATCGCGGGGCAGCAGAAGGCAGAGTTGGTATAATCTCAAGGATGTTTAAGTACTCTATCGTCGTTCCGTTTCACAACGAGCAGGAGAGCGTGACCACGCTCTATGACCGTCTGAAAGCGGTCATGGAGTCCACGGGAGCGAGCTTTGAGCTGGTTTTTGTGGACGATGGCAGTCTGGACCGCACCTACAAACTTCTGCGGGAGATCGTGGCCGTGGACAGCCGCGTAACCGTGGTGAAACTGCGCCGCAATTTTGGCCAGACTTCCGCGCTGGCCGCCGGCTTTGCCCACGCGCAGGGCGAATACATTATTGCCATGGACGGCGATTTACAGCACGATCCCGACGATATCCCTATATTTTTAGAGAAGCTGGACCAGGGATACGATCTGGTGAGCGGCTGGCGCAAGGAGCGCGTGGACAATTTCGTGATGCGCCGCCTGCCTTCGCGCATGGCCAACTGGACCATGTCCAAGCTGAGCGGAGTGCAAATTCACGATTTCGGCACCACCTACAAAGCCTATCGCCGGGAGATTATTCAGCAGCTTCCGCTGTATGGCGAGATGCACCGCTTTATTCCGGCGCTGGCTTCATGGTATGGCGCCACGATTTGCGAAGTCCCCATTAAGAATATTGTGCGGCCGCAGGGTGAATCGCATTACGGCATTTCGCGCACCTTCCGCGTATTTTTCGATCTGATTACCATTCGTTTTTTGCTGAAATACATGTACCGGCCGCTGCACTTGTTTGGCGGCGCGGGCATGATTTCACTGGCCAGCGGATCGATGATTGCGGTGTGGCTGATGCTGAGCAAGCTTCTGGGGCAGGGGCCCATTATGGATAAGCATGCTCCGCTGCTGATTTTTGCCGCCGTTCTGATCGTCGCCGGTGTCCAGTTGCTGGCGCTCGGCCTGCTGGGAGATTTGCAGGTGCGCAACTTCCAGGAGCCATCATCACGGCGCGTCCCCTATACCATTGCCCACGTACTAAAATCCCAAAGCCAGGAACATACGGTAAACGAGTCCCAGGAATGACCCAGGTTACAACACAGACTGAACTGAGAGTAGCCAGACGTATGTCCCGTCTGGGAGCCGAAAACGCCTTTGAAGTGCTGGCCAAAGCACGCAAGCTGGAAGCCCAGGGCAAAGACATTGTCCATTTGGAGATCGGCGAGCCCGATTTCGATACCCCGGCCAACATTGCCGAGGCGGGCATCAAGGCCATCCGCGAAGGCTGGACCCATTATTCACCCTCTGCCGGGCTGCCGGAGATGCGCGAAGTGGTGGCGGAAGAGGTGAGCCGCACGCGCGGGGTGAAATGCACGGCCGACGAAGTGGTAGTCGTCCCCGGGGCTAAGCCCACTATTTTCTATACGATGATGGCCTTGGTGGAAGAAGGGGATGAGGTTATTTATCCCAACCCTGGCTTTCCGGCCTATGAGTCACTCACGAACTTTTTGGGCGCGAAGCCGGTGCCGATTCATCTGCGCGAAGAAAAAGATTTTCGCTTTGACGTCAACGAATTTGCCGATCTGATTACTGACCGCACGAAGCTGGTGATCCTGAATTCTCCGCACAACCCCACGGGCGGCGTGCTGAGCGAGCAGGACCTGCGCGACATCGCTACTGCCATTGGCGACCGCGACATCATGGTGCTCTCCGATGAGATTTACAGTCAGCTGATTTTTGATGGTCAGCACCACTCCATCATGTCTCTGCCTGGATGGAAGGACCGAACGATCCTGCTGGACGGGTTCTCGAAGACCTACGCCATGACCGGATGGCGGCTGGGATATGGCGTGATGCGCGCCGACCTGGCCAGGCATTTTTCCCGCCTGATGACCAATTCCAATTCCTGCACGGCCACCTTCACGCAGATTGCGGGAATGGAGGGCCTGCGCGGCGATCAAACGGCCGTCCGCAACATGTGCCACGAGTTTCAGCGCCGGCGCGACCATGTGGTGGCGCGTCTCAATAATATTCGCGGCTTTAGCTGCCGCCTGCCGAAGGGCGCTTTTTACGTGTTCCCGAATATCAGCAAGACCGGCTGGAATTGCGAAGACCTGGCAGAGGCGCTGCTGCAGCAGGCTGGAGTGGCGTGCCTTGCCGGTACGGCTTTTGGCGCATTCGGCGAGGGCTATCTGCGGCTGAGCATCGCCAACTCGTTTGAGAATCTGGATAAAGCCCTTGATCGCATTGAAACCTGGGCAACGAAGAACCTGTAGCGCTAATTTGTGCAGTAATATATTTGCCAATTCCAAATTTTTATTGTGTGGCCTACACCTGTTGATAAGTGGGCAAGCTGAAGTTCTCTGTAAATGCTGAAGCTACATTCGTTATGTTCAAGTATCAAGGTGTCAATGGCCTTTTTGGATCATATTGCGGTTACACTAATTAGCCGAGTAATCGGCTAAACCCGCTTCAATCATGCGGGACGCAGCAAATGGGACAATAAAAATAATGCTAGATGAAACCAGAACTTTTTATGAGGCTGCTCTGACTGCTGGAGCTATCTTATCGGGATTCAACGGTACATTTATCAGTTTTAGAATCCAGCGAGAGGCAAATTACCATCGCCAGCCTGTCACTAAGTTCGACGAGATGGCCTGCTCAGGGAAGGGACAAGACGCGTATATTGGCCGTTCTCGTTTCAATAGCTCATTTCTTCTTATCATTATCGGTACGCTATGCTCAATGATATTTGGTGTGTTCTTGCCGTTATTTGCGCTGGCTAATCGATACGATCCCGGTCCAGGGCGGATATTGGCAGGGATTGCAGCATCCACAGTTTTGGTTATGGCGTATTTTTTTGATGAGCTAATTCACTACGAAATAGTCAAGTGGTCCCGTTTACTTAGAGACCTAAAGCTGTGGCAATACGAGTGGCTGATTGTGATCTCTGGAGTATTGCTAGCCTGCCTCGCATACTGTGTCATTAGCCGCTAGCAGCTGGTCAGTAATTGTTGTCCTAATTTGTTGAGACGAACTTCTGAAATCGGTTAAACACCCTCGAAGTGAACTACTTAGCCACCAGCGCGGTTGCCATCGACCGGAAAATTTTCACGCCATCGGCGGAGCCCAGCAGAGCTTCACTGCAGCGGTCGGGATGGGGCATCATGCCGAGGACGTTCATTCCTTCATTGCAGATGCCGGCAATATTATCGAGTGATCCGTTGGGATTGGCTTCCGGCGTGATCTGGCCCTGGGGCGTGCAGTAGCGGAAGAGGATCCGGTTGTTCTGCTGTAAGGTCTTGAGCGTTTGCGGATCGCAGTAGTAATTGCCTTCCATGTGGCCGACGGGAATCTGCAGCACTTCTCCCTGCTTGCAGGCATTGGTAAAAGGAGTCGTGGCGTTTTCCACCCGCAGGTGGACCGGTTTGCAGACGTACTTGAGTCCGGCATTGCGCAGCAGCGCGCCGGGAAGCAGTCCGGTTTCGCAGAGAATCTGAAAGCCGTTGCAGATGCCGATGACCAGTCCGCCCGATGCGGCAAAGCGCCGGACTTCGTCCATGATGGGGGCAAATTTGGCAATCGCTCCGGTGCGCAGATAGTCGCCATAGGCAAAGCCGCCGGGCACGATGATGGCATCACAATTTTCAAGGTCGTGCGAATCATGCCAGAGAAACACGGACTTTTCGCCGGTAGCGGTGGCCGCGGCATGGTAACTATCGTGATCGCAATTGGAGCCTGGAAAGATGATGACGCCGAATTTCATGTCTTTATTTTAAACGCAGGGGACGGGAATTTAACCACAGAGGACACGAAGGAACACAGAGGAAATGCTGATGCAGGTGTGTATCTCAATAAATGGAGCGCGGGTTGGCTGTGCGGGAGTCGAAAGTGAGTTGAGCGTTTCTCTGTTGTCACTGGAAGAATCTCAATAATGTCGACTCTTGATTTTAACCACAAAGGACACGAAGTATCACAAAGGTATTGCGAACTAAGCTTGCGCGCCAGATTGCCGTAAACTGTTTCGCGCTGATTGCCATGCGTGACATATGATCCTGATTTCCTTTGTGTTCCTCCGTGTCCTCTGTGGTTAACTGGCCTTTCTATGGAATTTCGTGAGCATATCCACACTGCTGGTTCGGCGCTGAAAAACTGGTTTGTGGCCCAGTGCTGCGAATCAGTGGCGGTGGCGCTGATGTGGTTGATCGGGTTGGAAATTCTGCGCGTGCCGTGGGCTCCGTTGTGGGCGGTGCTTGCGGGGGTGTTGCAGTTTGTGCCGCATCTGGGGCCACCGATTGCCCTGATTTTTCCCGCGCTGGCCGGACTGTTCAGCGCTGACCACATGCGCTTTGTCTATGTGCTGATTTTATTTGCCGTGGTGATGATGGCCGATGGCTTCTTCTTTCAGCCGTTTTTTATGAAGCGCAGAGCGAAGGTGCCTTTTTGGGCGTCACTGCTGACGCCGTTTGCGCTGGCCCTGCTGATTCCGTTTTGGTGGGCCATTTTGCTGGGGCCGCCGCTGCTGGCTGTTGGGTATGCGTACTGGCACGGACGCAGCAGCACGGTGAAAGGTTAGCGTGTGCTACGGCTGGAAGCCTGAATGATCCCCGCTTGCATCAGCGCAGCAAGGGCCTCACTCGCACCCTGGACGCGTACGCTGCGGAAGCCGGCATTGCGGGCCGCATCCACGTTGAGGAGATTGTCATCGAGGAAAAAAATTGCCTGCGGAGGACAGCCCAGGGTTTTGGCAATGTGGGCAAAAACTTCCGCGTCGGGTTTGAGCAGGCCGGTGAGATGGGAAGCGAAGTGATGATGGAAAGCCGGTTCCAGCTCGAAGTCCTGCATCATGCGCGTCCAGTGAAGCGCGTTGGTGTTGCTGAGCGTAGCGCGGGTGAAAGAGCCGGGGATGCCGCGCAGCATGTCGAGCGTGCCGGGATAGAGTCCCTGCGGCCAGGCGATAAAGGCGAGCAAAAATTCTTCCGGGCTGACGGGCAGCGACATGTCATGAATGATCCGGGCAGAGAACTCTTCCGGCGTGGCGCGCCCGCTCTCAAAGCGCCGCACCACATCGGAGCAGAGCCAGCGCCTCCACATTTCTTCCACGGTTACGCCGGGGCCCAGCCAGCGCTGCATGGTGGAGACGCCGCCGAGTTCCACCAGCACGCCGCCGATATCAAAGAGAACAACCTGAATTTCGCCCGCGATGTTTTGCACAATGGCCCTGATTATAAGCGGTTAGGGAAGCAGAGCGCATTCGCAGGGATTCCGCGCCATGTTATAATTTTCTTTGTTTCCATGCGTTTAACGCTCGCCGGATTTCTTCCGGCCGCGAAATCCCAGAGCTGAGGTTACATCATGTCCGGCCACTCAAAATGGGCCACAATTAAACACAAAAAAGGCGCGCTGGACGCCAAGCGCGGCAAGATATTCACCCGTCTGATCAAGGAAATCACCATGGCCGCCAAGAGCGGTGGAGGCGATGCGGACGGCAATCCGCGTTTGCGCACCGCCATTGCCGCCGCCAAGGCTGAGAACATGCCCGCGGACAACATCAAGCGTGCTGTCCAGCGAGGCACCGGCGAACTGCCTGGCGCTACGTACGAAGAAATTCTGTTTGAAGGCTATGGCCCTGGGGGCGTCGCGCTGCTGGTGGACGTGACCACGGACAATCGCAACCGCACGGTGAGCGAGGTCCGCCACATGCTCGGCAAGAATGGCGGAAACCTGGGTGAATCCGGCTCCGTTGCCTGGATGTTCCACAAGAAAGGCGAGATCGTGGTCCCGAAAACGGCAGCCAAAGAAGATGACCTGATGGGCATTGTGCTCGAAAACGGCGGCGAAGACCTTAACGATGGCGGCGACAACTGGGAAATCATCACCGATCCTGGCGCGTACGAGGCCGTACTCGAAGCGGTCAAAAAAGCCGGCCTGGAAGTGGTGCATTCCCAGGTGGGCATGGTGCCGCAGAATTACATCAAGCTGGAAGGCGCGGCAGCCAATCAGATGATCCGTCTGCTGGAAGCGATTGAAGACCATGATGACGTGCAGAACGTCTATTCCAACTTCGATTTTGATCAGAAACAGCTGGAAGAAGTGGCCGGATAGCGGCTTCCTGAAAAATCCGGATGTTCATAATCAGGACAATCACATGCATGTGGTTGTCCTGATTGTTTATGGTCCACCTGAATCTGCGATAAAATTAGACAGCCACTTGTGCTGAGTCGGTTCCAAACGGAGCGTTTCAGCAGAGGTGGCCGAGTGGTTGAAGGCAGCTGCCTGATAAGCAGTCGTACTCGCAAGAGTACCGGGGGTTCGAATCCCTTCCTCTCCGCCAAAGGGCCTTCACAAGGAGGATTCTTAGTAATTCTCGTTGTGAAGGTCTTTTGGGGTTTTAGGGTACATATTGGGAGCTGGTTGCTTCATGGAAAGCAATGCCGTAGCCAAGCGCGATACATGCTTGCCGTGACGGACGTATGGAATTCTCACTTTAAGTTGATTGAAGAGTCGAAGATGGTCGAGCTTAAAGCCTGTCTCAATTTCGATCTTCATCAGGCCGCACTGACCTGAAAACAAACTCGTCTTGACCGTCTCTTCGATTAAAAATCTCCCGAGCAGCGTTCTATTTAATCCCGGCTCTCCTGTATCTTCCTGGCCTATGCAGGCGCGCTCCATCCGCAAAGCAAACGCGAAACCGCACTCATCACCGGAGCCTCCGCCGGAATCGGGCTCGATCTTGCCCGTCTCATGTGCTGCCGCGAACTTTGACCTGATTCTGGTTGCTCGCAGCACAGACAAGCTGCAGGCTCTGGCCCGGGAACTCGAGGCTGAGCACGAAATCCATGCTCACGTAATAAAGCCCTCGCAAAGTTTTTATGGTGGGCATAATCTTCATATCGAGCGACAATAAAGAGATTGCAGACAAGATATGATTCACTTAAATTAACCACATGTACGAAGACCTTAACCCTACAGCGCGATTGAGATTTGGCAAAGAAGCTGATGCGATTGCCCAGCAGACTCAAGAAAACATACGAGAGGCAGCAACTCGCTATGCTGCAATAGCTGGTTTAAATAGTCGTAGTGGTCAACACGAAGCCTCGTTAGGCCGGTTCCAAATTGTCAGTATCGAGCAGATGGCCAATTCGTTGTATCAGATTTGGGTAGATCTAATAAAACAGCGCAATGGGCGTATTGGGAGGGAGGATATATCTTTTATCACTAATAGAATTGATGAGTTTATTAATGCTCAAAAAGGACATTTGAAAAGCACGTTTGCACAGCACGGTGCAACTGTGGCTTTAGTATTGGTACAAGAATCTGAACAGAAGATGTATGCTGTGTCAGCTGGAATACGTCGTGATTTGGAGATTATGGTGCGAGAATATGATGCATTTCCACAAAAGTCTTTACAGGCGGCAGCTAACGCAACAATTCATATCGAAAACAGTAATATCGCGAATCTAAATTTGGGATCGCAGATCGGTACCATCACAGCATCGTTAAACCAAGTTGTGGCAGATAATCAGTCGCAAAAAGAATTTGCTCAGGCTCTTCAAGAGTTTACGCAGGCAGTTATTAGTACCACTCTTCCTGATGTTGACAAGAAGGAAGTCGTGGAAACATTATCGACTCTTGCCACAGAGGCCACCAAGAAACCTGAAGAAAGATCAAGAGGTATACTCAAAGCAGCAGTAGCGTGGATTCCATCTGCTATTTCCACTGCGACACAGCTAGTTACACTATGGGATAAAGTTACCCCAATTATTCGAGCTTATTTTAATATCTGAAAAACTTTATATTCATACTATTATTTATCAATCGTCAACAGCTTTCATTTAAATAACGATTGTGCCGCAGCTGGCTGGCGTGATAAGAATCTTTCATCCCAAACGGGTTCTAAATCAAGAGGTCATCATGAGATTTGCGAGAACTACATTTTTGCTATTGTTCGCGGTCACGCCGTTGCTGGCGCAGACCGGGGCAGACGGTCCCACGGACGAGAAGGCGCAGAAGACGTACAAAGAAGCCTTTGAGTATCTGAAAAAGCACAAGATCGAAGCGGCGCTGGACGAGTTTAAAAAAGCCGACAAGCAAAATGGCGGGCACTGTTTGGGATGCCAGAAGAACATGATCCGGTATGCGCTGGAACTGAGCGACTGGAAGACCGCGGAGAGCACGGCGGAGGAGATGGTGACTGAAGCTCAGGGCGATAAAGATACGGCACTGGCCCACTATCAGTTTGGAGTCCTTCTCATCCGCGAAGGCATGGAGAAGCACAAGGATGAGCTGTTCAGCCGCGCGCATGATGAGCTGAGCAAGGCGCTCTCTACAGGCGCAAATTTTCCCGATGCTCTCTATGCCGATGGACAGGCGCTGGCGCAGCTAAAGCAGGACGATGCCGCCAAAGCGCAGTTTGAGAAGTTCGTGGCGATGCGGTCGCCGGAAAATCCGCAGCGGCAGCGCGCACTGCGGTATATCAGCCAGCCGGAGCTGGTGCGGGAGCGTTTGGCCCCACCGTTCAGCGTGACCACGATTGAGGGGAAGCGTGTCTCGCTCGATGATCTTCAGGGCAAGGTTGTACTGCTCGATTTCTGGGCCACATGGTGCGGCCCCTGCCGCGAAGCCCTGCCCCACATGCGCTCCATCGCTAAGAATTTCGAAGGACAGCCTCTGGTGATTCTGAGCGTGAGCCTCGACAGCGATGAACAGAAGTGGAAGGATTTTGTCGCCAAAAATGAAATGACTTGGATGCAATATCGCGATGGCAGCTTTACCGGCTCCATCGCGAAGATGTTCGGGGTACATGCGATTCCACACACCTTCACCATTGATGCCGATGGTGTGCTGCAGGATGAAAGAATCGGCGATGCATCTATTGAAGGAAAGCTCAAAAAACTTGTGGCCCGCGCCCGGGAATTGCAAACGGCGGAAAAGGCGGGGCAGTAGTGTGACGTATGTTTCTGCGCCGGTTAGTCTGTTTATGGAGGATACGTCGGCACAGGCAGTAGCGCCTGTGCTCCACGTTTCATTAACGGACAAGAAGTTGGCGCGCCAGTACCTGCGTCAATTGCATAGATCAACGACTAAGATTCAATCCCGGCTCTCCTGTATCTTCCTGGCAATGGCCGTAACCAGCTTGCGGGGACTGAAGCGCACGGACTGGGCCAGCAGTTTGTTTTTCAGCCCGGGAATCACCAGCGTGCGTCCGCGCAGCATACCCTGCAAGCCGGCGCGAGCGACGTCCATGGAAGTCATGGCGCCCAGCTTGAACAGCCGTGTCTTTTCAATATGCGCGCGGGCGGCAAACTCGGTTTCGGTTGGCCCTGGACACAGGCAGGTCACGGTCACTCCCGTCCCATTGAGTTCGTTGGCAATGGCTTCCGAGAAAGAAAGCACATAGGCTTTGCTGGCGTAGTAAACGGCCATAAGCGGGCTAGGCTGGAACGCGGCGGTGGAGGCAACGTTCAAAATGCGGCCGCGTTTGCGCGCGATCATCCCGGGGAGCGCCAGCTTGGTGAGATGGGTGAGGGAAGTAATGTTCACCTGGATCATCTGCAACTCGTCTGGCAGGCTGGTCTGGCTGAAAGGGCCATATACGCCGAAGCCGGCATTATTTACCAGAATGTCTGTGTGCAATCCGCGGCGCGCGATTTCCGCGAATATCTCTTCCGGCGACTCCCGGCGTGCAAGGTCCGCCGGAATTACGTGAGCATGGATTCCATGCGCAGCCTCGAGTTCACGGGCCAGAGCCTCCAGCTTGTCTGTGCTTCGAGCAACCAGAATCAGATCAAAGCCGGCGGCAGTCATGAGACGGGCAAGATCGAGTCCGATTCCGGCGGAGGCGCCGGTGATGAGTGCGGTTTCGCGTTTGCTTTGCGGATTGAGCGCACCTGCATAGGCCGGAATGACCATGTGAGTTTCCTCCGGGGAATCATTCAGAGTGTCTGAGTTGTTCAGTATAAAGCCGCCGAACCTGGGCGGAGGTGTTACACAGCCGGAAAAAATTTAAGAGACTTGATGCCCCCGAAGAAACATCTTTGGAGCGGAACGGTTGTACTCCCCACCGTCGATAATTCGCGTACGCTTTACCCGAGCTTGCAAACAGCAATCAATCCTTGCGAGCGCCAAAAAAATGACACTATTGGAAGTGTTTTTATGGACAAGCGCAGGCGCTTCCTGTACCCGCCCCGAACATCGCCGCCTCGCTGACTGGGTTGAAGCAAGGTTTGACTTGCCACGCAATTTGTGAGTATAGTTTTCGAAACTTTGATGCGTTTCGTATCTATCACGGTGATTGTCGCGTTGCTTTGCTCGCCACTGCTGGCCGCAATGCCTGCGTGCTGTGCGCAAGCCGGACGTCCAACGCTGTGTCACATCCAAAAGCAAGAGCGTCACCATCATTGTGCTGAAATGCAGGAGCAACAGCCGGAGCGAGACGACACTCCGGGTACGCATTTGCGCGCAACGGGCGCCACTCCTGAGAGATGCCCCATGACGTGCTGCTGTATGCAGGCGAATGCCGGCAAGCATGCAGCCCTGCTAAACGACAGTGTGCTTAGGGTTTCGCTGGTTACTCTGGACAGATTGCATGTCCAGCAGGTTCCTTTCCGCTCAAATGGTTTTTCCTCTCATACCGACCGCGGTCCTCCAGCCGCCTGATTGTCCTTTCCCCGGAACGTTTCATGTGATGGTTGCCGTCTGCGGATAAACGCAGCGTTGCCATAATCGAATTCTCGCGGTCAGTTTAACTTGTGCCCAGGGGGCTGAATATGTCTAAAGTATTGGCGGCAATTTGCCTGCTCGTAGTTCTTCTTCCATTGCGTCTTAGTGCTTCAGGGTTTGGAACAGTCAAAACAGTAGTACATGACCCGCAGCACCGCCCCGTTGCAAATGCCGCGGTAACGTTAAAATCGGCCACCTCGGACTGGACGCAGACCGGGCAGACAAATCAGGACGGGGAGATTGCTTTTTCGACAGTGCCGGTCGGTGAGTATCTGCTTAAGGTTTCCCAGGCGGGCTTTGCCGCCGCTGAGCAAACGGTCACCCTCGTATCGGGCTCTTCCCCGGTAGTTCACTTCCAACTCGGGCTGGCATCGCACAAAGAGACTGTCACTGTGACCGCCGGGCAAGACGCAATAATCCCCGATACCGCCACTACGACTACTCTTATTGGACGGAATGATATTGAATTCACGCCCGGCGCCGACCGCACAAACAGCCTGGCGCTTATTACCGATTTCGTTCCCGGCGCATACGAGGCGCACGATCAATTGCATGTTCGCGGCGGGCATCAGGTCAGTTGGTTGATTGATGGGATAGAGATACCTAACACCAACATTGGAAGCAATATCGGTCCGCAGGTCGATCCGAAGGACATCGATTATCTGGAGGCGCAACGCGGCAGCTACGCGGCTGACGAAGGCGACCGGACTTACGGGGTCTTCAATGTTGTCCCCCGCACCGGCTTTGAGCGAAACAATGAAGCTGAGCTGGTCCTGAGCGCGGGAAATTTCTATCAGACCAACAATCAGTTAAATTTCGGCAGCCACACAGAACGATTTGCCTACTATGCCAGCGTAAACGGCAATCGCAGCAACCTCGGAATCCAAACACCGGTGGGCCAAATTCTTCACGATGCGGAAAATGGCTACGGCGGTTTTACGTCTCTGATTTTCAATCCCGACGCTAAAAACCAGTTGCGGTTTGTGACTTCTGTTCGGAAGGACTACTACCAAATTCCCATCAGCCCCGGAGATCAGGCAGCAGATGGTGAACACGAGAGCGACGGCCTGGCTAGTTTTTCCTGGATTCATAGTTTCAATGCCGAAACTGTACTGATGGTCTCGCCGTTTTATCACTACAACAGCGCTAATCTCGACGGGAACCCAAATGATGCGCCAACCAGCACCACCGACCACCGGGCCTCCCGTTACGCCGGCGGCCAGGTGACAATGAATTTCGTCTTGCCAAAAAACGAGGTCCAGGTTGGCTATTATGGGTTTCAGCAGCATGACAATCAGCTCTTTGGGCTGATCTTCAACGACAACAGCGGTAATGCCAGTTTCACGGACCGCGAGCCGGCTACGGGGAGTTTGCAGGCCCTCTTTATTCAGGACAAACTGAAACTGACCTCCTGGCTCACCGTGATCGGTGGTGTCCGCCAGACGCATTTTTCCGGCGGTACGGTGGAGAATGCCACCAGCCCACGCGCCGGCGTGGCGGTCCGGATTCCGCGATTGAATTGGGTGCTCCGCGGCTTCTATGGCGACTTTTACCAGGCGCCACCCTTGATTACTGCGTCCGGGCCGTTGCTCGATTTTGTTACCAATCAAAATTTCAGCTTCGTTCCTTTGCGGGGCGAGCGGGATGAGGAACAGCAATTCGGCATCACGATACCATTTCGCGGCTGGACGGCCGATGCGGACGAATTTCGCACCCATGCCCGGAATTTCTTTGATCACAACAATGTTGGAGCGTCGAATATATTCTTTCCAGTCACCATTGACGGCGCGCTAATCCGTGGCTGGGAACTTACAGTGCGCTCTCCTCGGTTGTGGCGCTTTGGCCAGGTTCATCTGGCTTACTCAAATCAAATTGCCCTCGGCGCAGGCGCCGTTAACGGCGGCCTGACGAATTTCTCAGATCCACGTGGATTCTTTCTTCTCGATCACGATCAAAGGAACACGCTCAACGTGGGCTTTAATGCCAGCCTGCCGTGGCACGTATCCGCTGCAACCAACGTGTACTACGGTTCCGGCTTGGCCAACGGTGATCCGACTATTCCGGGTGACCATCTGCCGGGACACACGACCTTTGACCTGACATTGGCTAAGTCATTTGGGGAAAAGCTTTCATTTGGGATCACCGGGCTGAATGTCGCGAATCGCCACTTGCTGCTCGATAACAGCCTGACCTTTGGCGGATTGCACTACAACAATCCGCGTGAAATTTATGCTGAGATCCGATACCGCTTTCACTACGGCACGCACAATTAGATAGAGGCTGCAGCGCCGTTTGCGCCACATTTCGGCGGTATTGCCGGCACACGGAAACTGTGCAGCACGCCTGGAAGCTTGTTGTTCCTCGCTGATGTTATGGAGCAGTGAGGACTCGGTAATCCAGGCGTTTGTTTCCCAGGGTTGCCGACTCATTCACCCCAAGGGTAAGCGATTTCGTTCGGGTTGAGGCGCCAGCGGCGCCTCAGCTATACGTACTCGGCACTGCGAACTCTAAAGACGAGTCCAGGTTCACTACGCGAGGAAACCAATCCTGGATTGGTCGTGTAGCCGCACTTCACCGCGAGCCAGCCCTCTGTCAGGGAGACACAGCAGGAGTTTTGAAATAGGTCTTTTGGCATTATGGGCTTTCAAAAAAGCATTATCATACTCATTGTCACTTTAGGCGTTGGCACTCCGGCGCCAGCACTTATCTCGCCTGGAATATCTCAATCTGGCCATCTCGGCAAAGTGCGTTTTGCTAATTCCTGCTCTCCCCAGGTGCAGGTTGAGTTCAATAGCGCCGTGGCCATGCTTCATTCGTTTCAGTACGGCCTCGCAGAAAAGACATTCATCCATGTGCTTGAAAGAGATCCGCAGTGCGCAATTGCGTATTGGGGTGCAGCCATGACCCTCTATCACCAGCTTTGGGATTCACCGAACGCGGAAACGCTTACGCAGGGACGAGATTACCTGATGAGAGCTAAACTGCTGCGGAAGAAGACTGCACGCGAATTGGCATATCTCAATGCTGCCGAGGCGTTTTATCAACCAGAGCAGCACCTGGGAGGCACGTCCCGCGTGCAAGCGTACTCTAATGCGATGCTCGATCTGCATCGGCATTACCCCAGGGATGACGATGCTACAGCCTTCTATGCGCTCTCGTTGCTCACGCTGCCGTCCGAGGGCGATGACGGCTCATTCAATCAAAAGAAGGCCATTGGGATTTTGACAAAACTATTTGCTGCCGAACCGGAACACCCTGGCGCTGCCCATTACCTGATTCACGCCGCGGACACCGCGGAACTTGCTCCCCTGGCGCTCAATGCGGCCCGTCGCTACGCCCGGATTGCGCCGTCGTCGCCTCACGCTCTTCACATGCCAGCCCACATCTTTGTTCGTTTAGGAATGTGGCAGGAAGCAGTTGAGTCCAACCTTGCTTCTCTCGATGCTGCTGAAGAGGCAACAAAATCGGGACGCGATGATGGGTCAGACGATGCGCTGCATGCCATGATGTACCTCACATATTCCTATTTGCAGACCGGAGATGACGAGAACGCCCGGCGTGTTGTGGAGCGCATCAAGTCTATTCCAGGGGCAAGACCGAATGACGTTATCAACAATCACGCCATTCTCGAAGCACTGTATGCAGTTGAGAGGCACGATTGGAAACAGGCCGCGACGTTAGATTCGGAGCCGGGTGCGTTTCCATACGCCAGGGTGCGTACCTATTGGGCACGTGCAATCGGTTCAGCTCGATCCGGAGATGTGGTGTCAGCCCGGCAAGACATCGAAAAACTCGATCAGGCCCGCGCCGGGATGGTGGCCTACATGCGAAGCGTGGACTGCCAGATGCACACCGGCCATTCGGTGAAATCTGAAGTCAGTGTGCAGCAGCTTGAGGCGAAGGCATGGCTGGCATGGGCGGAAGGGAAACCCGGCGAAGCCCTGGAAACCATGCAAGCCGCCATAGAGAAAGAAGATTCCTTCAGCGTGGAGTCGCGGACCGTGCCTGCATACGAAATGCTGGGTGACTTGCTGCTTGAACTGCATCAGCCGGACGAGGCGGTCGTCGCATATACGGCAGGGTTGAAGAAGGCACCCGCCCGGCTTAATGCTCTTGCCGGTGCGGCACGTGCGTCAATAGCCTCGGGTAATCCGGAGAAGGCGCGATCCTACTACGAAGCGCTGGTCAAATGCTGTAATCCTGGTTCTGCCCGTAAGGAGTTCGGGGAAGCCAGATTGTTTTTGTCCGGGAATTCTCCGGGAACAATCAGAGTATCTGAGCTCAAAATAAAGCCGCCACACCCTGGTGGAATTGATTCCATTGGATATATCCGCCGCGGAAGTGTATGCCTGACTGCGCCTGGACAAAGCTTTGGCACAGACAGGAGCGCCTGTGCTCCACGTGTAATGAACGGACAAGCTGTTCGTTAGCCGGCCAGCACCTGTGTTAGTTCGCTGGGATGGTCGATCACCACATCTGGAGGAATTTCCTCAAGCGTATGCGGCGCAAGACCGTACATTACGCCCACGCTGTAAATCCCCGAATTGCGCGCGGTCACTATGTCGATGTCTGTATCGCCGACGATCACCGTCTCCTGCGGCTGCGCGCCGGATTCCTGGAGCAGGGCATGCACGCCCACCGGGTCCGGCTTCTTGGTGTGGAAGCTGTTGCCGCCATAGACCTGGAAGAAATATTCATTCAGCCCAAGTCCCTCGACGATCCCGCGGGATGGCCCAACCGGTTTGTTGCTGAGCACCGCCATTTTGACCGGCCCGTTTCCGTTGCGGCCGTCGCGGATGGCGTTCAGAGATTCCCGCATTCCTTCATACACGTAGGTGTAATCCAGCTTGTGCTCGCGGTAGTAGGTCATGAAGAACAAAAGCGCCTGCTGGAGGAAATCTTCATCGTCAGGATCGCCGAGCGCGCGCCGGACGAGCATGGGCGCGCCATCGCCGATGTAGCTGGCAATCACCTCGGGCGGCAGCTCCGGTTTGCCGAAGTTGCGCAGCATGGCGTTGATGGAATTGGCCAGGTCCATGCGTGAATCCACGAGGGTGCCATCAAGATCGAAAATCAAAAGTCTGAGGCTGGCGGCGGGTATGGGACGGTTTACGCGAATCATTTTTCTTTTTCAGTATATCGCGGCGGACTGCCGAGGATTTAGAATGTGAGGTACTCCACAGCTTGACCATTCCGAACCATAACTGAGATTGGAACAGAAGGAGATCCATGGCCGTTACCAGGGCTGAGTCGAAAAAGCAGGGTGTCGCAGTGGCAGAGCCTCCCAAACCGGAGAAGGCAGAAAAACAATATGAAGGCCTCACCAGCCAGCAGCTGGTGGAGATTTACCGGCTGATGTATCTTTCCCGCCGCCTGGACGACAAGGAAATCGTGCTGAAACGCCAGCAGAAGATTTTCTTCCAGATCTCCGGCGCCGGGCATGAAGCGCTGGTGGTGGCGGCCGCATTCGCCATGAAGCCCTCTGACTGGTTTTACGCGTATTATCGCGACCGCGCTCTGTGTCTCGCCCTCGGCATGACTCCTGCTGAACAGCTGCTGCAGGCCGTTGGCGCGGCCGATGATCCGGGTTCCGGTGGACGGCAGATGCCCTCGCACTGGTCTTTGACCCGGGCCAACATCGTCACCCGGTCGTCGCCCACGGGCACGCAATTTCTCCAGGCGGTTGGCTGCGCCGAAGCCGGTCGCTACTTCAGCCGCCATCCGGAATCCGCGCAGAAGCACGATGGCGATTACCGCCAGTTTAAGGACGTAACCTTTAAGGGCGACGAGGTGGTTTACTGCTCCGCAGGAGATGGCACTACCAGCGAAGGCGAATTCTGGGAAGCCATGAACACCGCCTGCAATGAAAAGCTGCCGGTGCTTTTTCTGATTGAGGACAACGAATACGCCATCTCCGTGCCGGTTGAGGTACAGACGGCGGGCGGCAGCGTTTCCAAACTGTTGCGGAACTTCCCTAATCTGTTTATTGAAGAGTGCGACGGCACCGACCCTGTCGCCAGCTACGCCACGCTGCGGCGCGCGATTGAATTCTGCCGCTCCGGGCAGGGACCGGCGCTGGTGCACGGACATGTGGTGCGTCCATATTCGCACTCGCTTTCCGATGATGAGCGCCTGTACCGTCCGGATGAGGAGCGCCAAAAAGAAGCGCAGAAAGATCCCATCACCCGCATGCAGATGTTTCTGGTGCGGGAGAACATCCTGAACGAGGCAGAGATCAATCGCCTGGAAAAATCTGTGGATGAAGAAATAGAAGCCGCGGCCGAACAGGCCCTGGCTGCTGCTCCCCCGCCGACGGATTCCATCTATACCCACGTTTATTCGGAAGATCTGAATCCGTGCGCCATGTCGTCCGAGCCGCGTCTGGAAGGCGCGGACAAGACTATGGCCGATCTGATCAATGTCTGCCTGAAGGACGAGATGCGGCGCGATGAGCGGATCGTCGTCTTTGGTGAAGACGTGGCCGATTGCAGCCGCGAAGAGTATCTGAAGCAGAAGCAGATCAAAGGCAAGGGCGGAGTCTTCAAGCTCACGGCCGGCCTGCAAATGGAATTCGGCAGTGAGCGCGTTTTCAATTCGCCGCTGGCGGAAGCCAACATCGTGGGACGCGCGGTCGGCATGGCCGAGCGCGGCCTCAAGCCGGTGGTCGAAATTCAGTTCTTCGATTACATCTGGCCTGCCATGCAGCAGCTCCGCAACGAACTGCCGCTGGTCCGCTGGCGGTCGAATGGCGGCTTCTCCTCGCCCGCGGTGGTGCGTGTCGCCATTGGCGGCTATCTTACCGGTGGCGCTATCTATCACTCGCAGTGCGGAGAGAGCATCTTCACGCACACTCCGGGGCTGCGCGTCTGCTTCCCCTCAAACGCGCTCGATGCCAACGGTCTGTTGCGCACGGCAATTCGCTGTGACGATCCGGTACTGTTTTTGGAGCACAAGCGGTTGTATCGCGAAACCTTTGGCCGCTCGCCGTATCCAGGACCGGACTACATGGTCCCCTTCGGCAAGGCCAAAACCGTAAAAGAAGGTGACGACCTCACCGTGATCACCTACGGCGCGGTAGTGCCGCGCGCTCTGCAGGCCGCGCAGAAGATCGAGCGCGAGCTGGGCGTCAGCGTGGAACTCATCGACCTGCGTACTCTCAGTCCGTATGACTGGGAAGCCATTGCCACCTCCGTCCGCAAGACCAGCCGCGTGATCGTGGCCCATGAAGATACGCTGAGCTGGGGGTACGGCGCGGAAATCGCCGCCCGAATTGCCGACGAACTGTTTGAAGATCTGGACGCTCCGGTCCGGCGCGTTGCCGCAACCGATACCTTTGTCGCCTATCAGCCGCTGCTGGAAGATGTGATCCTGCCGCAGTCGCAGGACCTGTATAACGCAATGGAGAAGCTGGCGAAGTTCTAACTGTAAATCTTCCGGGACAAGCAGGCGGCAATGTGAACTCATTGCCGCCTAAACTTTTGCAAGGGCCTTGCGGTTTTAATTCAGCTTTTTCGCTGCTTCCAGAAACTGCTCCGAACTTCCTTCCGCCATTTTGCGCCAGCGGACCGTGCCGGACGAATCCAGCAAAAACTCAGCCGCGCCGGAGATATCGCGGCCTTTTTCGCCGGAGCCGGGGAGCAGCAGATCATAATGGCGGATGGTTTCCGTCTTATCGTCGGAGAGAATGGGAAACGTCAGTCCGGCGCGCTCACACAGGCCGCGCGATTCTTCCGAAGTGTCCGCGCTGATGGCCACGGTGCGAATTCCGGCCTCTGCGAAAAATTTCTGTGAGCGCTGTATCCCCCGTAACTCGGCGGTACAGGACCCTCACCAGTATCCACGATAAAAAACTACCAGCAGACATTTCACCGGACTGGCGTCGCCCGCAGCATCCGTGACAGGACTGGAAAGCAGTTTGCCAGACTTGTTGGCCACTGGCGTAGCACGAAAGGAGAATCAGAAAGGCGATACCACAAAGAACACGGTGATCCATCACTGCCGAACCTCCGGCTCTCAGCCTGGTTCATTCTAGTCCAGAGCAATGATGGACAGGCACTCACAGCCGAACAAGATGGAGGACTGAGTTAAAAGGGTACTCAGCGAGGCTCGGGAGCCGAAGCAGAATTAGTACAGGCCACCCAGGTTTGGGGCGGGGGACACGTGACAGGAACTGGCGGCGTGCCAGCTCCTGTAGCCTTTCTGTTTCTTCACATGATTGTCAGTCCGAATGCAGGAATGCTCATGGTCGTTCTGGCCAGGCATGTTTTGGATAGCGGCGCATCAGTTCGCGGCGTACTTGCGGGTACAGGCGCTGCCAGAATCCTGCGAGGTCCGTTGTCGTCTGCACGGGCCGTCGATTGGGAGCGAGAAGATGAACCACCAACGGGGTGCGATTCTTTCCTATCCGCGGCGTATCGCGCATGCCGAAAAAATCCTGCAGGGGAGATGCGATCCAGGGAGGTTTGCCGTGCTCGTAGTGGACCCCAATTTGGCGTCCATTCTGCAAATGGATGCGCAGGGGCGCGATCTCCCGGAGGCGTCCCGCATCCATCTTCTGTTCGAGCATGGGGATGAAGTTCTTCGCCGCGCTTTTCAACTCAGCAAAGCTTCGCAGGCCCGCGCACAAGGAATGCAACGCATGTGTGAGATCCGGCCTTTCGAAACCGGCGAAGTCCACTCTCGCCAGAAAGCGGCTGAGAGCGTCTTCATCAACGAAACGCGTGATGCCTGCTTCAAGCACTTTCCGCACAAGCAAGCCGGCTGCAGCTTCCGGCTCCGGTGTCGCGCCTCGCGATTCCTGAATTACCAGTTCGTCATACAGCAGTGCACTCACGGCCTCAACTCGCTCGGTTGCGCGGTTCCACGTCACGCTCGATTGCTCCCGCACACGCTCCGGAAACAGATCAATCAGCCATTCCGGTTCGATGCGCGCCGTCATTCGAACGAGCGGCAAAGGCTTCTCTTTGCGGTCTTCGGCATCGATGGTGATCATGAACTCATACGGCGGAGGCTCGCCCGCCAACTCTGCTGATACACCCATCGACAGCTGCACTTGATTGCCGGTTCTGCGCCGTGCGACGCAATCGGGAAATCCAGCGAGTACGGACATAAGCATCGCGTTGTCGTCATGATGTGACTGTTTAGGAGGCCGGGCCATCCTGCGAAGTTGCGCAACGTGCTGCAGCGATCGAGAATCCTGCTGCGACTCCATGGCGGCAAGAAGATCGTTCTTGTCGCTGCGCGCGCCCGCACCTAGCAATGCTGCCGCGACACATCCGTCTTCGCCCACGCCGCGCGCCAGGGCCTCGACCAGAATGCGCGACAATCGGGGTGGCAAGGGATATCGAGCTAATTGCCGCGCCATGCTTCCCGTAGCGCCCAGGCGATCGAGCAGCGACTCAGCATGTTGAATTGCCTCCACGGGTGGCGCGGTCAGCCAGTCGATGCCATTAAGGTGCGGAATCTGCATCGCGCGCAGAGTAAGGCAAAGCTGGGACAAGTCACTCCGCAGGATCTCTGGTGTGTCGTGCTCGGGACGACGGAGGTAATCCTCCTCTGGATAGAGGCGCAATACACGGCCAGGCGCTGTGCGTCCCGCGCGGCCAGCTCTCTGCGTGGCCGACGCTTTGCTCACCCGCCCGATATGGAGCGTCGGCAATCCGGTCCATGGGGAATAAGTCGCAAAGCGCGCCAGGCCGCTGTCGACTACAGCGGTCACGCCCTCTACTGTCACCGAACTTTCCGCAACATTCGTGGCAAGAATGAGTTTTCGTTGCGAACCAGGCAAAACTGCGCGGTCCTGATCGGCAGGAGGCAGATCGCCATGCAGGGGCAAGACGAGCAACTCGGCCCGACGCGCAACCGCTTCGCACTCGCGCATGGCTCTGCGGATCTCCGCAGCTCCAGGCAGGAAGACCAGGGTGTGGCCAGAGCTGTCCTCTTTGACCAGCAGCTCCATCGCTTTTCTTACCTGCGCATGGAGTGGCTCCGGCGAGTACGGGAGATGCCTGATGGACAACTCGAACAGCTTTCCCTGGGACCGCAGAATGGGACATGCTCCAAGATAATGCGCCACGGGACTGGCATCGAGTGTGGCCGACATGACGACGATTCGCAGATCGGGCCGGGTCTGCCGCAGGCGTTTTAGCAACGCCAGCGCCAGATCGCTCTCCAGATGGCGCTCATGGAACTCATCCAGCACAACAGCGTTCACGCCCCGAAGGTCGGGGTCAGCAAGCAGTCGCCGAGTCATTACGCCCTCCGTGACAAACCGGAGCCGTGTGCGCGGACCAACTGCTTCTTCAAACCGGACCTGATAGCCGACAGTTTCGCCGACCTGTTCACCAAGTTCCCACGCCACCCGCCGGGCGGCCAGCCGAGCCGCAATCCGGCGGGGTTCGAGGACAACGACTTCGCCTCTCACCAACTCAAGAAGCGCAGGCGGCACGCGAGTGGTTTTACCGGCGCCCGGCGGCGCTTCGATCACAAGGCTGGGATTGAGCTCCAGAGACGAGACTATGTCCGGCAGGATTGCGTCGATCGGAAGGGTTGATTTACGGCTCACCACTCTCATCGGAACACGCTGTTTCGTTTGCCGTCAATTGCACAGCTTCGTCTGCCATTATGGATTCCCGCTGTGCAGCAGAACCTGATCGGCAACGCATGGAAGTTATTTAGTCTCTGCTGTTCTGAAGTCGCGGTTCATAGCGTACATCTCCGTCTTGCCAGTTCCGAATCAAACAGGTTAATAAGACGTGCATAATTGCGTCGGAAGGGAGTTCAGTGCTTAAGGGTTTCAAGCAGTTTCTGTTCCGTGGCAACGTTATCGACCTTGCGGTAGCCGTAGTTATTGGAGCGGCCTTTGGAAGTGTAGTTGCCGCATTTGTGAAGGATCTGTTGACTCCACTGATCGCTGCGATATTCGGCAAGGCCGATTTTTCGGCTTTGTATATTGAACTAAATGGCAGCCGGTTCATGTACGGTGATTTCATTAACGCGGTGGTGGCATTCCTTTTGGTAGCACTGGCGGTTTATTTCTTTGTGGTTGTACCCATGAACGCGTACCTTGCCTACCGGAAGCGCGGTGAACTTCCATCTGACCCAACCACGAAGATCTGTCCGGAATGCCTTAGCGAAATTGCAATAGGGGCTCGCAAGTGTGCATTCTGCGCTTCAATTTTAGCCCAGCGAGCCGCTTAAGAAGCTGGTGGATCCGAGACCCCAGGCGACCCTTGTTCACGAACAGAACAGTGGATTGAGTTCTGTGGGAGTAACCCTGCTTCTTGTGGAGGATTTTTAGGGACCAGCCGCCGGGAAGTCGAAGGCATTCAGGTGAGTAGCGATCAGCGCAGGCAGTTCCTTGAGGAAGTGAACTCGTTATAGAGCCTCGGGGAGAAGCTGAACACCACGACAAAAATATAGACGGGAAAGATACGGCCCGACGGGTCGGGAAGGATGGGCTTCCGTTTATTTTCCAATAGGACCTGAAGTTGTACGCCTGGTCTTGTGTTTATCCACTAGCTTGCGTCTGGAAGTGTCCAGCCAAAACGGTTATTTACCGTTCTTTAAAGAACACATCGGCCCCAGACACCTCGGGGGCCGGAACAGGCTTTTATCCTGCACACGCTGGCGGCTTGCATCATTGTTGGGATCTTGCCGCTTGACGTATTACAGTTTTTCTGTTCCGGGAACTTCCGAGCCCGGAAAAGTGTGCCTGTACCCCGTTTTATTCACCGCCTGCCGTTGAGTTCACCTTGAAATCAGCAGCATCAGCTTCGTTGGCTCTTCAGATTCATTCGCTGGCGTGTTTGGAGAGTGTTCCACAATAGTGCGCTTTCAGTTTTGGCGAGGCACGCGCCATCGGCCGTCGAGTAGCCGTGCGGCCACTGTGATGCGCTGATTTCAATTAGTGGCGATAAATGAGGATGCCGCTGGCCGTCTGGAGGGCCAATTCCAGGCTGCGCTTGAACCCGCTGATGGCCGCGCTGTTGGGGACATAAATGACGTCCTCAGGCTCTACTCTCATGTCTGGAATACTGGCAGTGAGCATTTTCCTGAGTTGCAGCGGAATGGCTATTTGTCCGTCGGAAGTTTTGCGCACCAGCCTCGCCTTATCCAGCGCGGCATTCGGGGCAAGCCCCTGAGCCAGAGCGATTGCCTTGAGGACAGTCAGATCCGGATCGACCATGATGATCCCAGTGGGTTTCTGTACGTTCCCCACGACATACATCATGCCTGCTTTCTGGACGATGATAGTGTCGCCCGGCAACACAGGAACGTTGCTTTGGGCCGCGCCTGGTGCGTCATAAGTGAGCTTAACAATTTGCGGTTGCTGTGGCCGATCACGGTGGGTAATGTAAACCCTGTTTCCTGCTATCTGTGTCGTACCGGACGCAGCAGACAGCGCGTCAAACAGCGTCCGCGAACCCAGGAGCGGGTACACGCCTGGCTTTTGCACTTCGCCCAATACGGATATTCCCTGGGTGGCGTATTCCTTTACGAAGACACTGACTTGCGGATTGTTGAAGTATCCTCCCTCGCTGAGTCGCTTCTGCAGATCAGATGCAACCTCGCGGGGCGTGGATCCCGCGACTTTTACGGCGCCTATGAGCGGGAGACTCACAGAACCATCGGTTGCCACACGAACTTCATGGTTATAATCCGATGCGCCAAACACGCTCACCAGCAGCAGGTCGCCGCTTCCGAGGCGGATTCCATCGTTACCGCTCGCTCGGGTAAGCAGGGTTGGCTGAGAGGCATCAGGTGTACTGGTGGGGCTGGATGTGGCTGTGGCGGCGCCTGTATCCGGCGCAGGTTTGTTCCCGGTGATCTCTGCCGGTGGCAGTCCGGCTGGAGCCGGCGTTTGCTCCTGGGGAGTGCTCTGTACAGAAGGGACTCCTGCTGGCCAGGCTGTTTGTTGCTGGGGAACGATGACCTGGGATGCCATAACGCTCGCATACAAAAGTATGGACGCAAGGACAACAATATGACTAATTACACGATACATGAGACCTCCTCGAATTAAATGGCTCGGCTGACTCGCTGGAAACAAAGGCGGGCAATACTCTTCATTACGCATTCGGTTTCAGGAACTCTTGTTCCTGATCTCTTATCTAAGAAAGCTTGCGCTTCCATACTCGGTACGTGTTGTTGACACTCCAGGGTGTTCTGCCTATCGTCACTTAACACCAGTGCTATTACGCTCTTGTCAACGCGAGACACCACTCTTGAGCGGACTCGAGCAGCGCGCGATTCTTCCATCCTGCTCGATGAATTTCTCTTCATTGCCGCTCGCTAAATATTGCCACTCAGATCGACCGGACTGTGCGCTCTGAAGCGTGGCTGCCGGAAAAATGTAAAGAAAACTGGAGTATTTTCAAATGAAGCGATTTCTCGGCTTAATCGCGCTCGTGTGGGCATGTTCACTCTGTTCTCTGGCGCAAACAATTTGTACTCAGGCCCCTCCGGGCTATTACGTATCGACGAGCGGGAGTGACAGCAACAGTGGAACGGCATGCAGTCCGTGGCGGACACTGCAGCATGCGGCCAATACAGCGACTGCAGGAGCCACCGTGCATGTAGCTCCTGGGACCTATACCCAGGACGCGCTCACGTTCAACAACAGCGGAACGGCCACGGCGCGCATCAGTTTCATCTCGGACCAGAAGTGGGGAGCGCAGATCCGCAGCAACTCGTCGTACACGGTGCTGCGGATGAACGGCTCGTATCTGGATATCATCGGCTTTGACCTGGCAGGTGACAGCAACAGCTGCCTGGGCATGGCAGACTGGGGATCGAACAACCGGATCGTCAGCAATCACGTGCACAACATTCCGGC
>WNFP01000193.1_pt1 | contig 90007 bp, 68 predicted proteins | sample 5400201 | NCBI WGS metagenome assembly WNFP01 (sample SAMN13153355, study PRJNA577476) | soil metagenome | isolation source: 115 cm saprolite under Madrone tree | place: USA:California | collected 2016-06-14
GAGAAGACGGTGCGACCTTGGTTCATGAGCCATTGTCTGCCTCGTCGCGCTTCAAATCGCGGCAAGCCAGAAATGGCTTCAACTTATTGTGTGGCTACTACTTACAGTCTGCACCCAGTCTCTTAACCGGACAGTACTGTCTCGGCACAAACCCCCTGCCAAGTAACTATTCATGTTACCGTTCATGCGGTCGCAGTACTAGAGGACATTCGCTTCATCCGCGCAACATTATGGAGCGGTCTTCTTCCTTCACTGCGGTTCCGGGGTTGGGGCATGGTGGCCATGGGCATGACCGCCCTTTACGCTGCATGGATGGCTTCCGGCCGGTTTTCGCCGTGGGCATGGTTACTGGCTTGGCTGGCTGAGGCTGCACTTGCCATTTGCATCGGACTCATCGCCATGTGGAAGAAAGCGGAGCACGCTGGAGTTCCACTCACCAGCGGCCCATCACATGAATTCATGTTTGGCTTCCTGCCTTCGGCGACTGCAGGGGGATATTCTAACCGGTGCTCTATTTCGATCGGATTGCGGGCTTCGGCAAACTGGTTGTTCAGTTCGAAAGGCCGAGACAGGGACGGTGATCGGGCAGGCATACGGCTCGCTATTCGTCGTGGCCCGGAGTTTCCAGAACTTGATCCTCTGATCTCTGATCTGTGATCGGGTACGGTTAGGCATCGTAAGCGCGCTGGCGACCAACAAATCGTTTAAGCTTTAACGACTCGAAGCGGCGGCTGAAGACGAAGCGTTGCCACTTGGGCACATGAGTTAGCGTTGTCTAATGTTGACTATGCGGCAGAATCTATATGGCTCTGATTATTGGATAAATCAAATACCGCTAAATATCAGGATTCAGTTATTCAATGTATATCTGCTTTTTTGTTGTGCTCTTATCAGTCAGGAGTACACTTGCCATGTTGTGCAGAGGAGAGAAGTTGGCACGGACAATGGTGTAGGTTCACAGTAGCATAAAACTGCGAAAACATGGGGCTAAATCTACAAAAAAATTGATTGCTCAATTCAGAGTTTCCTGGGCGGGGAGTTTCTATGTCAGCGCCGATGGTAAGCCCCAACATACTTACATGTTCACAATTCCCTGCATTTTAATCTGGCTTTAAGAGACTGCTAGATCATGCTGATTGCCGATTCGCAAACGAAGTTGCGATCCGGCTCAGACACAAGACAAGATAGAGGAAACAGCGTGTTGCAAAAAGTCATTGTATTCACGCAGGCGGGGCCTCCCTCGATTAATGTGAATGAGGCGCTGGAGGCGTGTGGCTGGGAGATGCTTTCTGCCCACTCAGAGTTGCGGCTCATGGAATCGGTGGAGCAGTTCTCGCCGGGCTGCGTAGTTGTGCTTTCTTTCGCCGCCATGGACACCCAGGCTCGCCGGATTGCAGAACAGGTCCGCAGCATCGATCACGGTTGTCCTCTTCTTATTCTCACCTCTAATCTGTCCGCTGAAAACGCCATCTGCGCCATGCGCGCCGGGGCTTCTGACATGCTGGAACGAGACGCCCCGCGCGAGAAAATTGTTGCCACCCTGACTTCTTTGCTCAAGCAGTGTCCTCATCGCGGCGCGGCCCGGGACGAAGGCAGTGCGCTCATCGATGGGCACCGCCTGGTCGGGAACGGCACCAGGATGAGTCATGTGCGAAGCCAGATCGCCAGGATCGCCGCCGCTGATGTCAGCGTGCTGATTACCGGTGAGACAGGCACAGGAAAAGAGCTGGTGGCCCAGTTGATCCATAAGAACAGCCGGTGCAGCGCGCGTCCGTTTGTGGCCTTGAACTGCGCGGCGGTGCCGGATACGCTGCTGGAGAGCGAACTTTTTGGCTATGAGCGCGGCGCCTTTACCGGGGCCAGCGTTTCGCGCGAAGGAAAATTGCAACATGCTTCCGGAGGCACGCTGTTCCTGGATGAGATTGGGGACATGTCGCTGGCATCGCAAGCCAAGATATTGCGGGCTATTGAGACCCGGGTAGTCCAGCGGCTGGGAAGCAACGTGGATACGCCGGTGCAGGTGCGCGTGCTCGCGGCCACAAACCAGGACCTGGAAACGCTTGCACAAGAGAAAAAATTCCGCGAAGACCTCTATTTTCGCCTGAATGTGGTGCGCCTGACGCTGCCGCCCCTGCGCGAGCGGCTGGAAGACATCCCGGAGCTGGTAGAACATACGGTGCGCGAACTGCAACAGCGGCATAAAGGACCGGCACACCACATTGAAGATGATCTGATCCGGCGGTTGCATGCATATCACTGGCCCGGTAACGTCCGCGAACTGCACAATGTACTGGAATCAATGCTGGTGCTCTCATCCTCACGCTCCGTAGGAGTGGCTGATCTGCCTGCCCATGTGAAGCACACATTACGTTCCTCATCTGCCAGGTACGGCGATGAACGATCCCGAATTGTAGAGGCGCTGACTTCGGCTGACGGGAACCGCAACAAGGCGGCAGAGATTCTGTGCTGTTCGCGTATGACGCTCTATCGGAAGATGATGAAGTACTCGATCACAGTCCGGTAGAACAGGCATCCGAATCAGCAGAAAACGTAACAGGATGTAACATTTCAGCGTGTTACATGGGCGTCACACTGCTGCTTTCTTGTTGAAACTGCGTTGTTTGAGTGGTGTTGAGTTTGGCCCGAGTCGTGCTCCCCAGCCTAATGAATGAAGGAGCGCCCAAACCCTTTTGCCGATCTCCGGCCTTTGCCGGTGAACCATTTCAAACTGTGCTTTTACCAGGCAGTGCTGCATACCATTCAGCAGGTGGCACACTCTCTTGGTTCTTTTGAAAAGGCGTTCACGCAGTTTCCGTTTCTCGCCGGATACAACAATGAGCTGGCCGAGCGAGGTCTGGACGGCATGCCAGTCAACGACGGCTGCGCCTTCTGGACGGCTTCCCTCAAACAGTGGGAGTCCGCCATTGAGCATCATCTGCCGTTGCGTGCGTTGTGCCAGGCTGCCGGGCTGGACCAGGCGGCGCTGGCGCTGCTGATGACGATTGGTCTGGTGGAAGAAGATGCGCGCTTCGGCTTCATGTTCGAGTACCTGCAGGGCATTACGAATCAGCCTCGTCCCACGCAGGGGCTTCTGCATTCCTGGTTTGGCCCGGAAGATGTAGTCCGCGCCAGCATCCGGCGCATGCAGGAAATCGGTCTGGTGCAGATCGCCAATGCTGACGTTCCGCGTTCTGGCCGCGCACTGCATGTCCCAACGCCGCTGTGGGACGCAATACGCGGGGAGCGTCCGGCAAATTTCGGATCATGGGGCCACTATCGTGCGCTGAATGAACTGCCCGAACTCGACGAACTCATATTGCCGCCAGAGATCGCGCGGCAAGCCAGGGCATTGCCGCCGCTATTTGCGTCTGGAGAAGTAAAGACGGTAATTGTTCGCGGGCCGCAACATAACGGACGCAGAACTTTAATGAGCGCGATTGCCGCCCGGCTGGGCCGCACTGTGCTGGAAGTGAATGGTCCCAGCAAATCTGATGATGAGCGCTGGAGAATTGCAGGGCCTTTGGCAACACTTCTTCACGCGATGCCGGTGATTGTTCTTGAGCCTTCGCCCGGTGAGACCATTGTGCTGCCGGAGTTGGAGGGGTTCTCCGGTCCTGCAGGACTGGTGCTGGATAAACAGGGTGGCGTCAGCGGACCTCCCGTAGAGCGCGCTTTTACCATGTCGCTAAAGATGCCCAATGTCGAGACACGGCGGCTACACTGGCAACAAACCCTGAACGTTGATAATGCCCAGCAACTTGACACCATCAGCGAACGTTTCCGGCTGACCAGCGGTAATATCCGCCGTACAGCACGCCTGGCGTTTTCTTATGCTGCTGTTGAAGATCGCAAGCAGGTGAGCGTGGCCGATGTTCAGCAGGCCACCCGCGCCCTGAGCCGGCAGACACTGGAAACGCTGGCCCGGCGCGTAAAGGCCTGTGGCGGATGGGATGAACTCGCTGTCAGCGGCCAAACGCTCTCTGAGCTTTATAACCTTGAGAGCCGCTGCCGCCATCGTGAGCGTCTGCATGAATGGAGCAGTGCATCTCTCAATGCGGACCGTAATCCGGGCGTGCGTACTTTGTTCTCCGGGCCAAGCGGGACTGGCAAGACACTGGCGGCGCAACTGCTGGCTGCTGAGTTGCAGATGGACCTCTACCGGCTGGACCTTTCAGCGGTCGTGAACAAATACATTGGCGAAACGGAAAAGAACCTTGATCAGGTGTTCGCGCGGGCAGAAGAGCTGGACGTGATTCTGCTGCTGGACGAAGGCGATGCGCTGCTCACCCAGCGCACCAGCGTACACACCTCCAATGACCGTTATGCCAACCTTGAAACCAATTACCTGTTGCAGCGATTGGAATCATTTGAAGGGATCCTCATTGTAACCACCAACGCTGTGGACCGCATTGACAATGCCTTCCAGCGCCGTATGGATGTGGTGGTCGATTTCCGTCCGCCTGAAGCCGGAGAGCGCTGGAACATCTGGCGGATGCACCTTCCCGCCGGCCATGAGATTGACGCGGCCACGCTTTCCGAAATCGCCGGACGCTGCGTGATGACAGGAGGTCAGATTCGTAATGCCGCGTTGCACGCTTCCGTGCTGGCTCTGCAAGAGGGTGGAACCATGAAGTCAGCGCATCTGGAGTCGGCGGTGCATCGTGAGTATCGTAAGCTTGGCGCGGTCTGCCCCTTGCGCCGATCCACTCCACTGGCCATGGTTGGCCAATAGGTAGCCATGGCGACTGCCGCTCGCACATTTGTACCGGTCCCGCAGCCTGTCGCGCCTCCCAGAAGTCCAGTTCCCGTTCCGCCTCCGCGCTCGACCAGAACGCAGGCCGCGGTTTCACGAAGGCTTGCGCCCGCAGTACGGATAGGAACCGCCACGGCTTCCACAGCGAACCCTTTGCCGATGTCAGTGGCAGGCACACCAGCTTCCGGCGGCCAGCCAATGGCTCCGGCCGTGCAGATGGCGATTGAAGACAGCTTGCAGGCAGATATGCAGGGCGTACGCGTCCACTCGGATTCACGCGCGCATGCGGCCGCTGCAGGGCTTTCTGCACGGGCATTTGCTCATGGCAATAATATTGTTCTTGGCCGCGGTGAAAGTCCCACAGATCTTGTGCTGATGGCCCATGAGGCCGCGCACGTAGTGCAGCAACAAGGCGCGCCTGTCATTCAACGTTACACGCCCGGCGGCGGAGATTTCTATGAACATGAAGCCCATCAGGCTTCGGCAGCCGTGGTGCGGGGCGAGACGTTCCAGGTGCAGCAGCGTACACCGCCGCGCGCGCAGCGCTGGGGGCTGAGTGACATCCGAGACTTTATAGCGGACAAAGCCAACATCATTCCCGGCTTCCGCATGTTCACCATCGTTCTGGGCGTAAACCCGATCAATGGAGCCGACGTGGACCGCAGCCCCGCCAACGTGCTGCGCGCCATTATCGAATTCATTCCCTTTGGCGGCCTGATCACGCAGGCGCTCGATAACTACGGCATCTTCGACAAGATCGGTAACTGGGTTGCCCAGCAGATCAAATCGCTGGGCATGGTGGGGTCGGCCATCATCGATGCGGTTACGGAATTCATCCATTCCCTCGGCGCGAAAGACTTTCTGGATCCCGGCGGCGCATGGGAGCGCGCCAAGCTGATCTTTACCACTCCCATTGACCAGATCATCAGTTTTGCCAAAGGGTTATATGACGGAATCGTTGAGTTCATCAAGGATGCGATTCTGAAACCGCTGGCCGCGCTGGCCGAAGGTACGCCCGGCTGGGCGCTGTTGACTGCCGTGCTCGGTAAGAATCCCATTACTGGGGAAAAGGTGCCACAGACTGCCGAAAATCTGATTGGCCCGTTCATGACCCTGATTGGGCAGCAAGAGATCTGGGAAAACATAAAGAAGGCCAATGCCCTGGCGCGTTGCTGGGCTTGGTTCAAAACCGCTTTGAGCGGGTTGTTGGGTTTTGTTGAGCAAATTCCAGACCTGTTCATCAGCACGCTCAAGTCGCTCGAGATCATGGATATCGTGGTCCTGCCCATGGCGTTCATCAAAGTGGGCAAGGCATTTGGCGGCTTCCTGATCAAGTTCATGAGCTGGGCTGGCGATACCATCTGGGACCTCCTGAAGATCATCTTTGAAGTGGTTGCGCCCGGAGCAATGCCTTATCTGCAGAAGGTGGGCGGGGCGCTCAGGAAGATTTTCAAAGACCCAATCAGCTTTGTCGGCAACCTGGTAAAGGCCGGCAAGCTCGGCTTCCAGAATTTTGCCAGCAACATCGGCGCCCATCTGAAGAAGGCCTTCCTCGAGTGGCTCACCGGCTCGCTGCCCGGCATTTACATTCCCAAGTCGCTCAATCTCAAAGAATTTGCCCTGCTGGCCCTGTCGGTGCTCGGCATCACCTGGGCCAATATCCGCCAGAAGCTGGTCAAGGCCACCAGTGAAAACATCGTCAAGGGGCTGGAAACAGGCTTTGCCATCGTAAAGAAACTAGTCACGGAAGGCCCCGCCGCGGCCTGGGAAGAGATCAAGAGCCAGCTCGCCAATCTGAAAGACATGGTGATGGAAGGCATCATGAATTTCATCATCGATACGGTGGTGAAGAAGGCCGTAGCCAAAGTGCTCAGCCTGCTGGTCCCCGGCGGCGCGTTTATTCAAGCCATTATCTCCATCTACGACACCATCATGGTCTTCATCGCCAAGCTCAAGAAGATCATTCAGGTAGCCATGGCGTTCCTGGATTCCATGATGGCCATTGCGAACGGCGAGATCGGAGGCGCCGCAGCTAAAGTGGAAAGCGTGCTGGCAGGGCTGCTCACGCTGGCCATCAGCTTCCTTGCCGGCTTCCTCGGCCTGAACAAAATCGCCGACAAGGTGATGGACATCATCAACACAAAGGTCCGCGCGCCAGTGGATAAGGCGATTGACTTTGTCATTAATTGGATCGTTACCACGGCGAAGAACCTGTTTAAGGCGTTGTTTGGAAAGAAGGATGCAAAGCCGGACACGCGGACGGATGAACAGAAGAAGAATGACGTCAAAGCTGCGGTGCTGGAAGCCACGGCCTTCTCCAAGGCCCACAGTGACGATGTCGGCGCCGTTCGTCCGAAGCTTGTTTCGATTCAGGCAAAATACAAGCTGACCAAGCTTGAGCTGGTCGACGATAGTGGTCCAAAGCACCACATTATTGGGCAAATCAATCCAGATTATGTTGGCGATATTTTTGACGCTGCCAACCTGGATGAGTTGCTGGCGAAGATTCCCGCGGGGGCAAAGTCAGATGTACGCGAGGCCGTTAAAGAGGCGGCTGACAAGCAAAAGGCCATCCAGAAAATATACGATACGGCCGCCGCTTCTGGAGCCATTAAGCCTTCCAAGACCGTTTCCATTGGCGAAGGGGTAACGATCAGCGGTTGGGGCACCCTCGATGAAGCATTCGAGAAGCTGATCGAGGGCAAGGGCCTCGATCTGGAGCAGGGAAGCTTTGAAGTATGGAACTATGTCAACAAGAACGCCAAGGGCCTGAAGAAATATGACTACGTCATAAAACCCTTTATCTTCGACCCGAAAGGCGCAAAGGGGGCCTACTTCGCTTCACACGCTGAAAAGCAGGCCTTTCTTTTCGCGCTGGCCAAGCTCAAAGACGAAGCTGATGCGGCGAAAAAGAAAGCCATTATCAGCTTGGGCGTCAGCCGTCCGATGTGCCCGGATGATTGTTTCCCCTTCTTCAGAGCAGTATCTCAGCTTCAAGGACGAACTATCACATTGGCGGACCCGTTGGCCGTATGGGTATTTTCGCCTAGTGGAGAGGTCATTCGAAAAGTGATGCCGAAAGGTGGCAAATGAGCAAATCGTCAATGCAGAAACTCGCAGAAAAGGCTCTGGCGGTTCTGGACCAAGACCCCACACATCATATTCGACTAGGTCTACGGCAGGCGATCTGGGCACAGTTTGGTCCCCGCGCAACTCCGGAAGGGCGGCTGGGCAGGGCGGCGCATCTACAGCGCGCGGCGCTAGCTGCCTCTGCCGCCGCCCGCGTCCAGCCTTTGTGGCGTTACAGATATGGCAATGATGAACTTCCATCAACCGCCTTGGCCACAATCAAAGAAATAACTGCAGCCCGGCTTTCGGCGCAACAGGCGCAGGCTGTGTTCAATGACTTATGGAACCAAGCTCTTCACATTGCGACGGATGATCCAGCGCCCGAGGTGGCCAGCGGTTTCGCTGCGATCCAGGCGGTTGGCGCCGCACTGTATGATGAGGCTTTCAATTCCAATGCTATTGATCTTGAGCGATTGGATGAAGACGACCCTGAGAATCATGACGCGGCTTTCTACGCTGCGGCAGCAGAAGCCGGTGGAATGCCATGGGATGAAGGATCAAATTCTGATCAGAGACATCAATTCTGGCGCTGGTGGCTTAAGGAAGCTGTGGCAATTGAAAGTAGTAAGCAATTCTCGAAGTAACTCGGTGTCAAAAACATTTGTTATGGAGGTTATATGAAAACGCTCGGCACTATACTCGGCAACATTCTCGGAGCTGCATTGGCGCTGGCCCTTACGGCAGCGCTCGGCTATTACGGATACATAGCGGCAAAGCGCTTTGTCGTGCTCTTTGCCCGGCTCGATTTTCCCGTCGCCATGGTGACAGGTACCGCCACGGTGGCCGTACTGCTGGCGGCCATGATCATTGCCGGCAGCATTCGCCGCGCCAGCGCGCAGGGCAAGGAAGTCCAGCTTCGCCCCGATAAGGCCGAAGCCTACAAACTCTTCCTCGCACTGTGGGAAGACATGATGCGGCCCGGACATAATGAGGAATATCTTGCCCAGTTGTCGCGGCAGATGCAGGATGTCAACCATCTGCTATTGCTGCACGGCAGCCCGGCAGTGCTGAAAATCCATGCCGCGATGCAGTCACAAAGTTCACCGGACGCCCGTACCCAGATGGCTGCGGCTCTCCTGGCGATACGCAAAGACCTTGGCCTGGAATCACGTGGTCTGGAAGCCCAGGAGCTGGTACAGCTTCTGCTGGAAGAATCTGACCCGGTCAACACTTCTTCACGGCAAGGCATGCACCAGGATACCCAGCCGCGAGTTTCTCTGGCACCGAACTAAACAGGAAATCTCAAACCGCAGGAACCGGCAAGAGAGTGAAGCAAGATGGCGGCTGATAGAACCAACACGCAGCAACGCGCAGAGCAGAAGCCTGCGGGGGAAGAGCAGAGCCGAAGCCTGGGCAAGCTGAGCGGCGCAAACTCCCCTGCGCGCATATCGTATGGCGTGGCGGAAACCCCCGCCGTGAGTCTAAGTGAAGGCCTCACGGCCGGCCAGGGTCGAGGGCCTGGAACGCCGCCCGTGCCGTCTCTGCCGTCGAGAGCTTCAGCGGTTCCTCCAGCGCCTCGGCCTGCCGGCAGCCAGCCCCCTGTCTTCACTGTAACGTCATTCTCTGCGAGTGGCGCAGGCAACGCCAACACGCTTGCGGGCGCGGACCTGTATGTGGAGTCGCCGTTGTTCCGGTCGTCAGCCAGGGTGCAATCGCCCGCCGGCGTTGAAACCGCCAACTGGGACATCGGTTATATCCAGACCGTTACTGGGCACTATCTTGAAACGCGCTACAGCCACACGGTCCAGACACAACGGGTCGCGGTCCCGATTCGTGATGCTCTGGTTGGGACAACGCCGCCCTGGTATCACAGCGGTTCCAAAGTTGTGGCCCGTCCGGGAGTGGAATCAGGCGTATCGATGGACGATCGTCCTTTCCACCATGCTGCCTGGAACGATCCACGCACCCGAGAGGTGAACGCACTGATCAGCACCACCCGAAGGTTTGCACTCGCGGCCTGGCTGATTGCGCGGCACCGCACACGGCAGACCATCATTTATCTCAAGAACATTGTCTGGGGGTTAAATTTTCTCGTGAACGTGAATAGCGCCACGCGCACCCCCACGAATGCTGGTGCGGGAATGACACAGCCCGCCACCGGCGACGGACAGGGCGGCATAGCGCCAGTGCTGGGCGGCCCCATTTACAACACGGCCGTGAACGATCTTTCCAATCGCTCGCTTGCTGTTGGAGGTTCTGCGCGGGGCGCGGCCAACAATCAAGCCGGGGCCACTGCGGGCGCGTCGCAATCGGGCCGTGCCAACCAAGCTCAGGGCAACGCAGCGCCGGCATCAAATGGCGCCGCTGGAGGCAGCCCATTGACTGCCCCCGTCCAGGGCAGATTGTCCCGCAGTCTTGGCGTGGACCTGCGTGGCGTGCGTGTCCACTCTGACTCGCATGCACAAGGGCAGGCCCAGGACCTTTCGGCGCGGGCCTTCACTTTCGGCAACCATGTTTTTCTTGGCCGTGGCGAAAGCGCGAGCGATGTTGGTCTGATGGCGCATGAGGCCGCGCATGTTGTTCAGCAGCGAGGCGCACCCGCCATCCAGCGTTTTACGCCCGGCACAAACGATACCCTGGAACGCGAAGCTCATCAGGCATCGGCAGCTGCGGTCCGTGGTGAATCATTTCAGGTGCAGCAACGCACAACGCCGCGGGTGCAGCGTTGGGGGCTAAGCACTGTACTGGACTACTTCGCGGACAAGGCCAACATCATTCCCGGCTTCCGCATGTTCACCATTCTTCTGGGCGTCAATCCTATCAACATGAGCTCGGTGGACCGCAGCGCCGCCAACATTCTGCGCGCGGTTGTAGAGTTCATTCCCGGCGGCGGGCTCATCACCCAGGCGCTCGACAATTACGGAATCTTCGATAAGGCAGGCAAATGGCTGGAAGGACAGTTTCGCACCCTGGGCGATATCGGGCGAAGCGTCAAGAACGCTATCAGTGAGTTCCTCGATTCACTCGGCTGGCGCGATGTTTTGCATCTGGGGCGAGTGTGGGACCGCGCCAAGCGCATCTTTACTGATCCGATTGACCGCATCATCAGCTTCGTCAAAGGCCTGGTCGTCGGTTTCCTCACTCTGATCCGCGACGCGCTGTTGATTCCACTGGCGAAGCTGGCAGAAAAAACGCCGGGCTGGGACTTGCTGAAGGCTGTTTTGGGCCGCAACCCTATCACGGGCGAACCCGTGCCGCAGAATGCTGAAACCCTGATCGGCGGTTTCATGAAGCTGATCGGGCAGGAAGAAATCTGGGTCAACATCAAGAAGGCCAACGCATTGTCACGCGCCTGGGCCTGGTTCAAGGGAGCGCTGAGCGGGCTGCTGGACTTCGTCACTCAAGTCCCGTCGCTCATTATTCAGACCATTCGCTCCATTGAGTTGATGGACATCATCCTGCTCCCAAGGGTCTTCATCAAAGTGGGCAAGGCCTTTCTGGGATTTCTGGGCCGCTTCTTCTCCTGGGCAATGGGAACCATTTTTGATCTGCTCCAGATCATTTTTGAAGTCGTCGCGCCCGGCGCAGTGCCCTACCTGAAGAAAGTGGCCGCAAGCTTTAAAAAGATTCTGCAAGACCCAATCTGCTTTGTAAAGAACCTGGTGAAAGCCGGCAAACAAGGGTTCAACCAATTCAAAGATCGTATCGGCGAGCACCTGAAGGGCGCATTTCTTGATTGGCTTACGGGCTCCATACAGGGTGTTTACATTCCCAGGTCGTTTGACTTCCGCGAAATTGTGAAGTTTGCCTTGTCCGTACTGGGCATCAGCTGGGCCAATATCCGGTTGAAGCTGGTCAAGGCCGTGGGCGAAACCACCGTCAAAGCCATGGAGGTCGGTTTTGACCTTGTGAAAACCCTGGTCACGGAAGGCCCGGCAGCTGCCTGGGAACAAATCAAACAGGGACTTTCGAATCTGGTGGACATGGTGGTCCAGGGTGTCATCGACTTCATCGTGGAGACCATGGTAAAGAAAGCCGTGGCGAAAGTGGTGAGCCTGCTGATTCCCGGCGCGGCCTTTATTCAGGCCATCCTGATGATCTATGACACCATCAAGGTGTTCATTGAGAAACTCAAGAAAATCATCGAAGTTGCCACTGCATTCCTGAATTCGATCATGGACATTGCCAACGGCGTGATCGGCGCAGCGGCCGACAAAGTAGAAACCACTCTCAAAGGCCTCCTGGCGCTGGCCATCAGCTTCCTTGCGGGGTTTGCCGGGCTTGGCAAGGTCGCGGATAAGATCAACGAGATTCTCAACACCAAAGTCCGCGCGCCGATCGACAAGGCGCTCGATAAGGTAGTGGATTGGGTTGTGGCGCAGGCAAGGAGGTTCGGACGCGCGGTGGTTGTGGCAGTCCGAGGAAGAGATGAGCGCACGGTCGAAGAAAAGCAGCGCGATCTCAACCTTGCTCTTGATGCTGCAGCCGGAGCTGTAAACCGCTTCGCTGGTCGGCGAGTGGGTGCGGTGGTGCTTACCCCGCTTCTGTTTGGTATACGGACTCGATACCGCCTGAATCGCTTGGAACCCGTGCTCCGCGGTGGCCAATGGACAGTGGAAGGAGAGATAAACCCTCGAGGCAGTAAGCGGACATCTGCAATAGGGGGAACACCGATTGCTATTCATTACAATCCTTCTCCGCTTGATGAGTACGGGCGTTCCACGCAAGCGATTGGTGAACCCCTTATCTATTCGCCCGAACTGAATGCTTCGGAAAGAAATATGACTGTACGTGCGCCTGGCAAATTTCTCATCCCTTCACAATACCGTTACAATGACGGGCATCTTCTGCCCCACTCCTTTGGCGGCCCTGACGATGACGCGCGCAACCTAGCTGGTGTTTCAGTAGCTACAAATGCGCAATTTAGTCAGGTCGAAGGTCGGGTAAGAAGAGCTCTGCAGGCCAATCAGGCAGCGGCAGTGCGTTACATAGTTTCCTGTCATTACGCGTCCGACGGTCCAGGTCAACTGGAGACCTGGATGAAAGAGCAGTCTGGTATTCCAGCTTCTACGGAGCGCTTCAACGGAGTGGGAAGCTTGATTTTCAATATGATCAAGGCGGGCCAGTTCTCATTGGACCAGATCGCCCGTCATTTGGGTGTTAACCGACCCCAGCTTTTAAATGCTGAGGCAGCCATTAAGCTGAAAGCTGCACAGCTCTATTTGCCACAGACCTTTACCATCTCTATTCCAGTGCTTTCTGGCGGAATCGCTGTTGCCGGTGGAACATTTGACAATCATCTCCCCAATCCGCGGAACCCTTCGCGTCCTGGGGTTCCGGCATCGTTCTTGAAGAAATAGCAATCCTTATAAAAACCATTGCTTTCCGGCGAAACAGAAATATCTGACGATCCAACTTTTCAGCTTCATTTTTAATTGACCGCCAATTTATCACACGTAACATCACGTAACATCGCGCCTCTGTTACATCACACGCATCTGTGCGCTTTCAACGCTGAATACACGCCACTTAACCCCGAATTCTCTTTGGCAAGACTCATGCTCATAGAGCAGACGTGTCCGTGCCTGACTTATTGAGCCAGGCGAGGGGGAGGAGAAAATTGGCGGTCGAAGGTCGCTCCTCCAACCACTTCGAGCTGGCGTACACGGAATACGAATTCCTGATCGACTTTGGTCAGGCATACGGTGACTCCGGGGAAGCTTTAGTGCATACGCGAATCATCATGAGTCCGCGCTCGGCCAAGACGCTTTTGCAAATGCTGCACGAGATGATGGAAAAATACGAAAACACAATTGGCCCGGTGCCGGAGAGGAATGCCTGACCGCATGGCCACTCCCAACGCTATTGCCGCAACCGGACAGGCCATTCTGGCCCTGATTGCTGCCGGCATCTCCCGTGATGAGTTCCCCTCAGCCAAGTTTGAGCTCTATCAGGCGCGCAATTTCCAGACGCCAATGGAAGAAGGAATCTCTCTGTACCTCTACCGCATCACGCCAGCGGGTGAAATCAGAAATTATCCACCGCGTATCTCGCCTGATGGAAGGCGTTACCGTCCTCTTCTTCCTATCAATCTGCATTACATTCTTTCTTCCTGGGCGCGCGAGGCGCTGAAGCAGCAGCGGCTGCTGGGGCAGGCAATGCGCGTTCTTGAAGATACGCCGGTGCTGCCCGCGGGAATTCTCAACCAGGGCGGCCCGGAAGATGACACATTTCGCCCCACTGAAACCGTGGACGTCATTATGGAATCTATTTCCATCTATGACATGGGCGCGATCTGGGATGTGGCCAAGCCCAACGTCCAGCCTTCCATCGGATACGTTGCGCGCATGATCGGCCTTGAGTCGCCCATGGAAATGGTTGAGGCAGGGAATGTCCAGACGCGGGTAGTGCGTGCAGGCAAGGTGCTCCAGCCATGATTCCAGACGTGCAGGTACTTGAAGAAATCACGCTGGTTGCGCCGCTGGGGGTTCGCTTCTGGGATGTCACCGCCATGTCGCCCGCAGGCTCGGGGCTTACAGTGGTCGCTTATCCGGGTAAATTTCCTGACCTGCGTACGACTGCCATTGTGAACCACACGGGCGTGTATGTTTTTCAGGACCTGCCGTTTTTGCGGCAAATGGAAAATGGCAGCGGTGACGACAATTTCTGGAGCGCAAATCCGGGCAGCATTCCTTTTACGGTGGAAGTGTCAGACGCGCAGGACCGCTATCTTCCTTATCGATTTTCTCTGCTGTTGCCGTGGCGGGGATTGTATGGCCTGGCAGGAAGTCCTTTGTCGTTGTCGCTCACGCCCGACGCCACATGGCTTCCGGTATTTTCCGCGCCGTCACGGCCCCTGCCCGGTCCGGCGGCAGTGGTTCGTGCACAGTTACAGGATGATACAGCCAGGGCTGGGGCAGCGTGGGCGCTGGTGACTGCACAGGTCCCCGGTTCTCTGGTGATGACGGCACTCGCGGATGATCGCGGCGTGATGTCGTTGACGTTGCCTTATCCTGAGCCAGGGAATTCGCCTTTTGCTTCGCCGCTGGGCCCGGGATCACTCAAGCTGAACGACCAGACCTGGCCGCTTTCGGTTTCCGTCTTCTATACGCCTCGTCCAGTCAACCCGAGTTCATCTGTTTTTGTTTTGCCTGATCTGCAGGAACTCCTGAATCAGGGCGCGGCCACGGCGTGGCGGGACACCGCTCATTCCGCGCCGCTCAACAGTTTCACGCTTCAGTTTGGAAGGGACCTGGTTTTGCGGTCAATTGATTCTGGCACGGGCCGAGAATTGCCAGTCTTGCTAATCACACCGGCGTAGCTGCCGCTGTCAATGTGAGGAGAATGCAATGCCTGAGTATCTAGCACCGGGAGTATACGTCGAAGAAGTTTCGTTTCGCGCAAAGTCGATTGAAGGACTGAGCACCACAACTACCGGCTTTGTCGGACCCACCCGCTACGGGCCGGTGAACCTTCCTCTGGATGTGATCACCAGCATCGGGGAGTTCGAACGCACATATGGCGACCGGCAACAGATGCAGTTTGAGGGCTCGTCGCCCACGCACAACTATATGTGGCATGCGGCGCGCGCATTCTTTGAAGAAGGTGGCACGCGGCTTTATATCTCGCGCCTATTCACGCCCATGAAATCGCCCGGTACGAACGACCAGCCGGATGGCGCTGCCCGTTTTACGATCACCGGTACGGGGAACAGCATCCTGGTGCAGGCACGTTTCCCTGGAGCGGCTGGCAACATGCGTGTGCGCATCACATTGCGGCTGGGCGAAAACGTGCTGGGTCAGGATAAAGGACCGGACCCGGCCCATCCCATTCCACGCGCCCGCGGCCTGATGGAGAATGACATTGTGGTACTGCGCGCGGCGTCCAGTCCCCTTAGCAGCCCACTGAGTGCGGTCTTTGCTACCGCCCATTCTTATTTCGATATAGCGACTGGAGAACAGAGCTGGAAGTTTACTCCCAGCCCCGGCGCTGACAAGCTGTTGAAGGACATGCATCCGAATCCTGATCCTCTGTTGGGCGACCAGATTCAGGGCGTGACCGCGACATTCACGGTTTTCCCCACTGATCCGAATCTTTCTTCTCTTGTGTACTCCGGGCTCGCCCTTGATCCGAACCACCAGCTAAACGGCTTACCGGATTCCATTGCAGCGCAGTTCGCCGCCAAGCCCAATAGCCTGAGCGAGGCCCGTTCTCTGCCCATTATCGTTACCGTGAACGGCCCAGGCACTGGACTGGCGATACTGACAACGCTCTTCGGCGCTGAAGCCAGTTTGCAAAGCAGTCTGCTCGATCCGCAGTCCACGGATGTAGACCGCTCGCTTGACGTCGTGATGACCGGCGGCAATGACGGACAACGTCCCGGCGCGGATGCCTATGAAGGCACAGTGGACGAAGTCTCCATGGCCAAGACCGGCCTTGTCAGCTTTGAAGACATTGACGAAATTTCCATCGTCGCCGGTCCTGGCTCCACATTTGGATACGACGGGCACTTCCGCGACGATGCCAGCACGATCCTGAATCTTCTGATTGCACACGCCACGCGGATGCGCTATCGCATCGCCGTTCTTGACAGCGGTGACAATCAGAGCATTGCCGATGTTCGGGCCTTGCGGGCCAAGCTCGATTCCACATATGCGGCGCTCTACTATCCCTGGATCACAATTCTTGACCCGGTAACCCGTCAGGAAATTGAGGTGCCGCCATCTGGATCTGTGGCGGGCATCTATGCGCGCAACGATATTACGCGCGCCGTCTACAAAGCTCCCGCGAATGAAGTGGTGAGCCTGGCGATCGGGTTTGAAAAAACCCTCAACAAGGCCCAGCAGGACATTTTGAATCCCCTGGGTATCAACTGCTTCCGCTTCTTTGAAGACCGCGGCTTCCGCCTGTGGGGCGCGCGCACCATCAGCTCCGATCCGGAATGGAAGTACGTAAATCTGCGCCGCTACTTCGCTTATCTGGAACACTCCATCGATAAGGGCACGCAGTGGGCGGTATTTGAACCGAATGGCGAGCTGCTTTGGGCCAACGTTCGCCGGACCATCTCCGATTTTCTGCTCAATGAATTCCAGAACGGGGCGCTGCTGGGGGACAAGCCGGAAAAGGCATATTTTGTGCGCTGCGACCGCTCCACCATGACGCAGAACGATCTGGATAATGGCCGGCTGGTTTGCCTGATTGGCGTAGCGGCCCTCCGTCCGGCTGAGTTTGTGATCTTCCGCATCGGCCAATGGACGGCTGACCGCACCAACTAGGAGGCATAAATGGCAACTTTACGAGAACGGCCCTATGTGCAATTCAACTTTCTGGTGGACCTGGGTACCGGCAACACCAACGGGCCTGAAGCCGGGTTCCAGGAAATAAGCGGCATCGGAATGGAAGTCACCGTCGCCGAATACCGCACGGGGAACCATAAAGAAAACAGCGTGATGAAAATCACTGGGCTCAACAAAGCTACGGACGTGACGCTTAAGCGCGGCGTGATTGGCTCCCTGAACCTTTATCAGTGGCTGAATGACATTCGCAATGGGGACCAGAAGGCATTTCGCACCGTCACTATTCAACTGCAAAACGAAGATCATACCGCAGTGGTGGCCACATGGAAGCTGCTGCGCGCCCGCATCATCAAGAACGTCAACGGTCCATTTAATGCCAAAGGTACTGACGTGGCCATAGAAGAACTGACCCTGGCCTATGAGCGGCTGGAGATGGAATAGGCAAAGCATGGTTACCACCACCCGGCTGCCGGGAATTCAATTTGACGTGGTCGCGTCGCCCGCAAACGAGACGCTGGTCCGCATGGACATAGCAGCGTTCGTAGGCTTTGCCGCCAGCGGGCCTTTGCATCTGCCCGTTATGGTGGAAGACATTGCGAGCTTTGAAGAGATTTTCGGCGCAGACCTGGTGCTGGCCAGTGCTGCGGAATCCAACCACCCCGTTTATGCCTACTTGCCTTCCGCTGTGCGGGCATTTTTCCGTAATGGCGGCAGGCGTTGCTGGGTGGTTCGGGTGGCTAACGTGATCAAGGCGGAGAGCGGCGTTTTCCTTCTGCCTGGTTTATTTCAGCTGAAGGCGGGAGCGCTGATTCAGGCATTGGCTCCTGCGCGTTCGCAGGGTAGCTGGTCAGATTCTCTGGTGGCCGGTCTGGCTCTGCGCTCGCATCCTGTGGTGGCTGCCAGTTTTGTTTTTGGTTCCACCGCAGTCGGGCTTTCCTTGAGTTCCATTGGAGAAGTGGCAGCCGGCGATTTGCTCCGATTCACTTTCCCGACTTCGGGCGATGTCTTCTGGCTCTTTGTGGACTCTGTTGCGGCTGCTGATAGCGCTTCGCCTCCGGCTAGCCGCCGTGGACAACTCGTTTCAGCCACAGGCACTACATCGTACTGGGAGAGATTAAGTTCTCCGCCTGCTCTTGGCGAACTACCCATTTGTGAACGTATCACCATGGACCTTGTTGTTCAGAGGCAGGAGGGTGAAATGTGGAGCCTCACCGATCTCGGGTTGGCTCCCAAACATCCGCGCTATTGGGGGAACCTGCCTGATGATGCGGCTCTTTTCTCCACCGGCACGTTGGACGCGCTTGCCATTGAGGCATCACACCCGCGCTTTCCGCTCGCGGGAACCGTTGAGCGTGGCTTCTATCTTCCTCTGGGCATGGTTTTCCCAGGAACAAGTCCGCTGAGCACAGAAGCATTGACCGCCGGATTCTTTTCTACAACCGTGTCTCGGCACTCAGGCGCGAGCACGCTGGAACGAAATGGATTGGCAGAATTTGGGGCTGCGTTGTTTCTTGATCCAGCGTTGGCTGAAAGCACTTCGCTGGATCTGTTAAATGAAGCCTGCTATCTCCGATATCAGAGCCTCACGCCACGCAAGCTGGCTGGCATTCACGCGGTACTTGAAATTGAAGAAGCAACGATTATCGCCGCACCCGATGCAGTACAGAGGGGCTGGTTCAAGACGGGTCAAGAGCCATTGGCGTCGCCGCCGCCGTTCTCTCCCTTGCAGCATCCGGAGTGGTGGCACTTTACTGACTGCAACCAAAAGCAGGACGTTCCTCGCGTTAGCGAGCCTCCAGCAGGCCAGTTTCAGGCTTGTGATCTGCAGATCATCCCCGCTCCGGGACTTACGCTCAATAATCTGGGTGGTGGCATGTATCAGTTGATCTGGTCCCCACTGGCAGGTGGGGTGGATTTTCTGGAAGAAGCGGTGGACCCAAACTTTGCCACAGCGGCGGTAAAGCAGCAGACCACCACCGGCGATGTCACCATCTACGGCCAGCCTCCGGGAGACTACTACTATCGCGTTCGCCGCCAGATCGGTTCAGTCACAAGTGATTACTCAAATGACGTGGCGATCCGAATCGACGTAGCTACCGGATGGCGGCAAGAAGCAGCTGCAAATTACAACGATCAAACATTATTTGACGTTCACAGCGCGCTGTTGCGCATGAGCGCCGCACGCGGAGATTGTTTCGCCGTCATGAGCGTGGCGGAACACTATCGTGAGCGTGAGACGGCTGCCCATGCAACGCAATTGAAAGCAGCGATGGGCAATGAGCCGCTGGCTTTGAGCTTTGGCGGGATTTACCACCCCTGGCTGATTGGACGCGAGGAAAACGACCTGAGCAATCTGCGCACCACGCCTCCTGAGGGTGCGGCTGCGGGCATCATGGCCAATCGCTCGACGAACCGCGGTCCGTGGATCTCACCGGCCAATGAAAAGCTGAGCGGAGTAGTGGCGTTGTCGCCAGCCATCTCACGTGATCATCGCCAGTTCCTGCAGGATTCGCAGATCAATCTGGTTCGCCAGGAGCCTGGCGGATTTCTGTGGCTTTCCGCGGCCACGCTCAGCGATGATAACGATCTTCTTCCTGTTAATGTCCGGCGACTGCTCTCATTCCTGCGGAAAACGGCATTGCTGGCGGGCAATCAATATGTCTTTGAGCCATTAAGCGACGTGTTTCGCAGAGGCGTGCAGCGCGGCTTTGAAAACCTTCTTACGGACCTTGCTCATCGTGGCGCGTTTGCCGGCAATACGCAAAGTCAGCAGTTTCAGGTAGTGACCGATGGCGGGTTGAACACATCCATCACGGCAACCCAGGGAAGGTTTTACGTGGAGCTGCGGGTTGCTCCTTCCTTGCCGCTGCATTTTCTTACCGTGCGGCTGCTGCAACAGGCGGACCGTACATTTGTGACGGAGGGCAGATAGTCATGGCGACGTTTTCGCCCTATCCATTTACAGCGTTTAACTTTTCGGTGGAGATCAAGGTCCCCTTTCTGGGGTCCACTTTGTGTAACGCAGCCTTCTCCGAATGTGATGGTCTCGAAATGACGATGGACGTAAAAACCATTCGCGAGGGCGGCAACAATACGCAGCAGATCAGGCTTGCCGGCCCGGTAAATTACGGCCAACTTACACTCAAGCGCGGCATGACCAATAACTTTGATCTGTGGGACTGGTTTGACGCACAACAACATGCCACTCCTCAGCAATTGCGCAAAGACCTGCGTGGTGAGGTGGACGTGGTGATTCTGGGCTCAGACAAGAAGAAAGAGCTGGTGCGCTTCATCCTGACAAAATGCCTGCTCACCAAGCTGAAAGCTCCGGCGCTGAACGCCAAGGATGGCATGGTTGCCGTGGAAGAGATGCAGCTTAGCTATGAATCCATGACGCTGAAGCGTCCGCAAGGGGGTGCTTAATGGCGACACCGTCAATTAAAGCTCCGCAACAAGTTGGTGGCCTGGCGAAAGCTGAACTCCGCCAACTGGACGCTAATTTTCTCAATGAGATCAATCCGGATAAAACGACCAGGATACAGTTCAATCCGGATTCGTTGAAAGTCACTTTTTCCAACCAGCTCAAAGCGCAAGAGGGCGGCGATCAGAATGGGCCGCAGGCAATCCAGTTCTCTGGAGCAGGCAACACCAAGCTTGCGGTGACGTTGAACTTTGACGTTACGGCTGAACTACCCAGCGGATTGCCCGACGTGAACGATGTGCGCAAGCTTACCCAGCGCGTTGCCTACTTTATCCGGGCCAACAAAGAGGGCAGCGGCAAGTCTGCCAAGTATATTCCTCCGGCCATACGCTTCATCTGGGGCACATTTGTTTTTGATGGCGTCATGGAGTCCATGGACGAAACGCTCGAAATGTTTTCCGCAGAGGGGCGTCCCTTGCGTGCGAACGTTACGGTTGGCATTACACGCCAGGAGATCACGGAGTTCAGCTTTGCTGCAGGAGTCAAAGACCCTCCGGCGGTCACGCGGCGCGGCGGATCAGCACCGGGAACTGCTTCCATGACAGAAGCGCCGTCCGGTTCCAGTTTGCAGAACATGGCTGCGAGCCAACCAGGCGGCAGTGGCGGCGGATTGGGGGGCTGGCAGGCAATCGCAACCGCCAACGGGATTGAGAATCCGCGATTGCTCGATCCGGGTCAGTTGATTGATCTGAATCCGCCGAGCCTGAACGTAAACGTCGGTATTGGAGTGAATGCAGATGTGAGCGTGGGTGTGGATGTGAGCGCCAGCGTGCAGATCGGCTAAACGGCAGGCTAACGAACGGTTAAACGCAAGAGGAGAGTCAATGGCAGTTGTAATTAATGACATGGAAGTTACGCCGCAGCCAGCCGCACAGGCTGCCGAAGCGCAGGGCAAAGCCGGTGATGGCGGGGACAAGGACAAGATAAAGCAGATCGAAAAAACTTTGCACCAAAAGCAGCAGCGCACGTCTCGCCTGGAGGCCTACTGACTTTATGGCATCAGGCGCAACAGCAACCTCCGCAATCCGGGCTGCACGTCCATCCGTGGTTTTGGGTGGACAGGAGGAGACGTCTCTGAAGCAGGGCTTGCTTGCACTGACGATCGCTGAGAGCGTACACGGCATGTATCACTGCGATGCGCGCTTCGGCAATTGGGGACCGAAGGCCAATTCCATCGACTTTCTATATTTTGACCGCACCAAGTTGGATTTCGGGAAAGCCGTCCAGATCAAGCTGGACGCGGACAAGATGTTTGATGGCCGCATCTCGGCAATTGAGGCCGAATTTAAAGAAGGCAGTCCGCCGGAGATTGCAATTCTTCTGGAAGATCGTTTTCAGGATTTGCGCATGACGCGCCGCACGCGCACCTTTGCTGATGCCAGCGACTCAGACGTGATGAACCGGATCGCTCAGGACCACGGCTTGCAGGCCGACATCAATGTTTCCGGACCCACCTATAAGGTGCTGGCCCAGGTAAACCAGAGTGATCTGGCTTTTATGCGCGACCGCGCCCGCAGCATTGATGCCGAAATCTGGATGGACGATCGCACGCTCTTTGCTAAACAACGGTCCAGCCGCAATAACGGCACCGTCACGTTGAGCTATGGTAGCGAACTGCGCGAGGTATCGGTCATCGCCGATCTGGCAGGGCAGCGCACCGCGGTTAGTGTGAATGGCTGGGATGTTGCTTCCAAGTCAACGCTGAAGCATGAAGCCACAGACCAGGCAATCAGCAATGAATTGAATGGCGACACCAGCGGTCTCGCTATTCTGAAATCCGCTTTCGGCGAGCGCAAAGAATCGCTGGTCCATACAGTCCCGTTGAACAGCAATGAAGCGCAGGCCGAGGCGGAGAGCGTATTAAGGATGACGGCGCGGCGCTTTGTCACATCGCGCGGTGTGGCCCAGGCCAACGCCAGGCTGCGCGTAGGTACGTATGTTGACCTGCAGGGGCTGGGACCTCTCTTCAATGGGAAGTATTACCTTACACATGTGAAGCATGTATTTGATGGAGCAGATGGTTTTCGCACGGAGTTTACCGGTGAGCGTCCCGGCATAGGACGAGCGCAATAGATGAGAAAGAACAACAATGTCTAACAACTCCGACCATTCGCCGGTAGAACTGCTGTTGCAGGCTGGAGCTTATGCTGCGCCTGGAGGCCGGTGGTTTGGAATCTATCCTGCTCTGGTCAGCGATATTAAAGATCCCGATGGAAGCGGCCGCGTGAAGGTCACATTGCCCTGGTCGCCCGATACAGGTTCAGACCGTTATGAAATGTGGGCGCGGCTTGCCACCATGATGGGCGGCAATAATCGGGGAAGCTGGTTCATCCCGGATGTGAATGATGAAGTGCTGGTGGCGTTTGAGGCCGGCGATCCACGCCGTCCTTATGTGCTTGGCGGCTTGTGGAATGGAAACGACTCACCCCCTGAATCCATGGACGGTGGCGGAAAGAATAACAAAAAAGTTTTGCGCTCACGTAATGGCGTAAAGATCTCCCTGGATGACCAGAACGGGCAGGAGAAATTTATTGCGGAAACCCCCGGTGGACAGAAGATTACTTTGCAGGATGGGCAGGACTCGATTGAAATCTCGGACAGCAACGGAAACTCGATCAAACTGGAGGCAAGCGGCATCACGGTGAACGCGGCCGCCAAAGTTACAGTCACGGCCAGTCAGGCTGAAATTAGTGCCAGCACGGTAACGGTGAATGCTCCGATGGCAACTTTCAGCGGCACAGTGCAGGCCCAGACAGTTATTTGCAGCAGCATCATCAGCGCGTCGTACACGCCGGGAGCAGGGAATATCTGGTGAAACAGTTAACGGAAGGGCATGTCGAGTGGACCACGGCGGCGCCGTTATGGCGGTTGACGGGAGATCCCATGGTCGCGGACAACCGCGTGAAGTTCCGCACCCCAACTATTTTGCGCTTTGCCAGCGACACATTCATGGATGAGTTCCACAGCATTCTGAATGCAGAGCCGCAGCGGCTGATGGAATATGTGGTCGCACCTGAAACCTGGAATTCTCCACCGAATGAGCCAGCTCCCGCGCCACAGAAAACTGGCATGGCGCTCACGCTGCTGCGGGCGCGCAATCGCGCTGTGCAGCGCTTGCAGGCCAGAGGCAGCCGGGTCATTGGGGCCTCAACCAGCGCGGCAAGCACAGATGGACGCAAGATACTGAAACTCTATCAGCCAGTCCATCAGCGTTACTACATGATTGCCACTTGCCTGGTGTGCCGGACGCTGGGCTTGCCGGACAGAAGAATTGATGCCGGAGCGCATGAGAAGGCGAGCTTCGTGGTGCGCCTGCTGCAACCCCATTCCACCGCCGACAAGATTGCGCCTGACCCACGCAATTGCGATGAATTTGCGCTGGTCAACAAACAATGGCAACCGGTGAACACTCCAGACACGCTGATGGACGGTGAAGAACGGCATGCATTGTCGCCTGCTGTCTACACTGAAGACGATCTGCGCCGACGCCGTTTGCTGGTGGGCCTGATTCCAGTCGGGGACCGCGAGCGTTTCCTGCAGGCAGTACAGCCGAACCCTGCCGGCGCCGGTTCATTACAGCCGCTGGTGGACACGCGCCAGATGCTGCTCAAGACACAAGTGATTATTCCATTGAAGAACCTGGAAGACCTGGCAGACAGGACCAATGCGGCGATTCAGATGCCCCTGGATCCTCCCACCGATACAACACTGGTCCCGCTGACAACCGAGCAGAAAAAAGCGATGATCGCTGCCATTCCATCCATCCTGCGCACCGGCAACGATCAGATTCAGCAGGTCTCATGGTATGTGCTGCTGGATCTGGCCCGCTACTTTGAAACGAATCTAAATGACCTGTGGCTGGCAATGCAGAGCGGAGATGCATCGAATCTCCAGAGTCCTCTTAAAGAGATATGGAACTCCTTGTCGGCTGTGATCTATTCCGGCACCACCATGGTCATGGCGCTGCGACAGGCGTATGCGGCGGCAACATTGCTTGAAAGCATTCGCACCACGTACCAGACCAAGACCGCAGACGGGACAGATGGCACCGCAGGGTGGCCAACATTCCTTTTTCCGTTCTACACGGTCGATACTGCTGGAAAACATGGACTGCCGGGCCTGTCAAACACGAGCGATCGTTCGGCCTTTGAGACGCAGATTATCAATGCTGTGCAGGCCGTTACTCCAACTCCAGACAAAGCGTTTCCGCCACGGCTGGTGGCCCAGGCCAATGCGAATCCACAAGCGCCGGCATGGTTCACCGTGCGCTGTGTGCTGGAACGTCCAAACTGCGCGGCGCTTACTCCGCCACTGGTCAGTGAGCCGACAGAGGCTTTTCAAATGGCGGCCTTTTTTGATTCGGATGCTCCAGCCCGGCCAATCCGCATTGGACTGCCTATCGATACCACGCCAGCGGGACTGCGCAAGTTCGATAAGAACACGGCGTTTGTTATGTCTGACACGTTGTGCGGCCAGGTAAACAAGATGAGCGGCATGAGTTTTGGCGACCTGATTATGTCAGTGCTGCCGTTCCCATTCCACAAAGGACTGGATGCCGGCGGAGGTAAGCCTTGCGGCGATGGGATATCGGCAGGGATGGTGTGCTCCTTCTCCATCCCCATTATTACGATCGTCGCGCTGATCCTGTTGATCATTTTTGTGAAACTCCTGGACATCATCTTTTTCTGGATGCCGTTTTTTCAGATTTGCCTGCCACTGCCGAATTTTTCGGCCAAGGACGCATAGCTTATGGATGGCGGAAAACTTTATGGACGAGGCATGTCGTTTCCGCCGCGCGTCGGTGAAGACGGGCGCATTGCCTGGTCAGAAGGCGAAGCCAACGTGCGAGAAATGATCCAGGTGATCCTGCGGACGCAGGAGCGCGAACGATTGAATCTGCCCGTATTCGGCGCCGGACTGCAGAGATATCTCTTTGAACCCAACACGGCCACCACGCGCTTTCAAATTGAAGACCGCATCACGAAGGCTCTGCAAATGTGGGAACCCAGGATTTCATTGACCGATGTGAGCGTGGAGCAGGCCCCGGCTGATATGCAGGCTGCAATCGCCACGATCGAATACAAGCTAGTGGCAACGCAGGTCAAGGAACGCATAAGCCTAAGCGTGAAGCTCGGGAGTTAACACACTGTGCCGTTGACTATTCCCAATCTCGATAATCGCCGATACCAGGACCTTCTTGATGAAGCTCTGGCCCGCGTTCCGGTCTATACGCCGGAGTGGACAAACTTCAACAAGAGCGACCCCGGAGTCACGCTGATTGAAATCTTCGCGTTCATGACGGAGAACATGCTGTACCGCGTGAACCAGATTCCGGAAAGAAACCGGAAGAAATTCCTGAAGCTGCTGAATGTGCCACTCCAGCCGGCCACCAGCGCACGGGGGCTGGCCACCATCACCAATGACAAAGGGCCGCTCCAGACCGTCACGCTGAATGATGGTGTCGAATTGCGCGCCGGAAAGATTTCCTTCCGCACCACCCGGCCCATGGACGTACTGCCCGTTGAAGGCCGCATCTATTTCAAGCAGACCATCCAGGCGCCCTCGCAGCAGATGGTGGACTATTACCAGCAGTTGTACGCCTCATTCCGCAGCTCTCCGCAAGCGCCGCCGCCGACTCTTTATCAGGCATCGGCGTTTCCGCTTCCCGGTGGCGATCCCGTGCAATTGAGTCAGACGGTGGACGGTTATCTGTGGCTGGCTCTGCTGGTGAGGGAAGCCGACAAGCCACCGGCGTTGCTGGTCGATGCCGCGCGCGAAGCGATTGCGGGAAAGACGCTCACGATCGGCGTGGTCCCATCCTTGTCTGACAATACCGCCATTCTGCCTGCTGGCAGGGCGGCCGGTACTCCATCGCCGGTCACGCTTGAGTTCGATATTCCAAACCTTCCGGCCACCGGCGGTTTGCTGGATAGCCAGAACCGCGTCCCACAATACCGCCCGCTTTCGACCAGCCCTTCCAATGACGTGTTCACGCAACCCGGAGTCATTGATGTGACTTTGCCGGACAAGAACAGCTTGTCACTGTGGAACAACATTGATCCGCTGGAGAGCGGCGTAGGCGGGTTGCCGCCATCACTCGAAGATACTTCGCTCAATGACCGGCTCATTACATGGCTGAGGATTCGTCCTTCCGCGCTGAATCCGGCCCGGTTCAAATGGGTCGGCATCAATTGTGCGCCGGTGAGCCAGCGTGAGCGGATTTCTTCCGAACTGCTGCCGCCGGGCACGGGTGAACCGGACCAGGTCGTAGCTCTTTCGCGTTCGCCGGTCCTCGATCGATCGGTGACGATCTCACTAATCACTGCTCAGGGCGATGCACAGACGTGGACGCAGGCAGATGACATTTTTCTTGCCGGACCTGAAGTGCCGGTGCCGGACCTGAGACTGCCTCCTGGAAGCCCGACGTCGCTTTTTGACGTAACAAAGTCCAGAGTATTTGTTTTGGATCCTGAGGCCGGGCAGATCACGTTTGGCGACGGCGCGCATGGCGGGCGTCCTCCAGAGGGATGCATAATGCGCGCAACCTATGACTTCAGCCAGGGGGCAGCAGGAAATGTTGGGCAGGACTCCATCAATACCGCGCCCACGCTACCTCAAGGTTTCAAAGTTACAAATCCGGTGCGTACTTGGGGCGGCGCTGATTCTGAAACTGCGGTGGATGGAGAAAAGCAAATCTCGCGTTACCTGCAACATCGTGACCGTTTGGTGACTGCTTATGATTTTGAAACCATTACCCTGAGAACGCCAGGGGTTGAGATCGGACGGGTGGAAGTATTGCCCAACTACCATCCTGAGTTGAGTAGCCGTCGCGGTGGAGACGCACCTGGCGCGGTTACTTTGATGTTGATTCCCACATTTGATCCCATAACGCCGGGTGCTCCTGCGCCGAGCAATGATTTTCTTGATGCGGTTTGCAGCTACCTGGATACGCGCCGTCTGGTCACAACGGAAGTGTTCTTGCGCGGGCCGGAATATGTGGGCATATGGATTTCTATTGGCATACAGGTCCTGCCAGGGCTTAATCCCGCTCCGATTCGCGAAGCCGTGAAATCGGCGGTGCTGCAGTTCTTTGCGCCTATCGTGGGAGGGCCACAACAACTTCCGAAGGATCCATCTGTGCTCCTCAATGCGCCTCTGTCGGCTCCCGTTTACAAAGGCTGGCCGCTGGGCAAGCAGGTGATCTCTCTGGAAATCATGACTGTCGCTGGACGCACCTCCGGAGTTGAGTTTGTGCAGGACGTTCTGCTGGCGCAAACGGGGCCTGGGGTTGCGCAAATTGATATGACTGGTCTGCAACTGCCACAGGTTCTGGGCATCAGCGTGACCAACGGGCCAGCTCTCAGCCTGGACGAGCTGCGCGGCGGCACTTCACAGACCACCACTTCCAGCGGATCAGCACAGCTGCCGGTTATTCCAGGGGAGTGCAACTGATGGATTCCAATCGTACAAAGTTTCATTTGCTGCAGGGGCGCGACGATTGGGCGCGATGCACGGTCGATGGCATCTCCTCAATGTTCGATTCCATCCAGCAGGAAGGCCCATCATTTTCCTGGAGCGCCTCCCGCTTTGAAGTTACGCTGGGAGTGCGCGTTAATCTGTTTAACAGCGCGCGGGGAAATCAGCCCCCCACAATCGAACAGCGCCGGGGCGCGGCGCAAGACCGCTTCGGGAACTGGTACTGGATTGATTCCACCGGAAACGAATTGCTGGTGAACTCTTCCGGAAGCAGCGTGACCACGCACTTCTGGGCCTCACACGATGAATTGACCCATTGCAACGCCGATGATGGCACATTCAGCGTGCCATCTCCAAATATACCGGCGCAGCCGCTGGCTTTCAGCGGACTTGCTGTGACCGAGCTGCATTTCCTGGTTGTGGGCGTGCTTGAGCCAAAAGGATTTCTGGTTTTCGATCTTTTTCACGGCGGGCCGCCGCGCCAGTATGTATGGCCCGCAAGCATTGATTTCGTGCCTTTTGATATGGCCCCGGCGCCGGGCGGCGGAGTTTGGATTCTCGACCGCACTAACCATAGATTGTGGGCGCTGGACCGCAGCTTTGCCGTGATTCGCCAGGACCAGACATCGGTGGATGTTTCCCTGGAGTCGGTTGAGGTATTCGCGCCTGCCGATGGATCGGCTGCGCCCACGCATATGCATCGCACATTTCCCACCGGTATCGCATTGGAAATGGCGTCTCCTTTAGGGCTGATCGATGCGATTGCGGTCGAGTCGCTGCCGGATGGCACGGTGCTGTTCCTGGAAAGCAATCCGCTGAAGCAATTCTCAACCATATATCGCTTCCGTTATGGCCGGCCGCTTGGTGCGCCGGTTTCATTAGAGAGCGTGCTCGATATTCTTGCGCCGGCAGACCGGCCCGGCTTCACTATGTTGGGATTTGACTTCACCATGGTCCCTGTGGAGCAGACACCCACCGGCCAGCGTAGCAACATGCTGTATGTTGTGGGAGCCAATGGCGACCAGGCCTGGGCATTCACCGCCGCTTACGATACGGACCAGCTCGCGTTGACTCCGCTGCCGGAGTTTTATCCCATGCGGCTTTTTGGTGGACGCGCCATTGTCCGGGGAACAAGCCAGGTCTACTACGATTCACAAGATCGCTTTGTGCCGCTGGTGATTCAGAGGCGTCCGCGCTATGTGGATGAATCGGCCTTCTTCACCAAAATCTTTGACAGTCATGAACCTGACTGCACCTGGCACAAACTGGTGCTTGAGGCAGCCATTCCGTCCGACACACAAGTGACCATCTACAGTCGCGCTCACAATGATCCAAATTACCTGGCGGTCCAGGAGTGGAACCTTGAGCCTGGACCTTACCAGCGGGGCAACGGCACAGAGTTGCCGTGGACGCAAATGGCGTCGGGGCTGGACGCCTGGGAATTGCTTTTCCAGAAAGCTTCCGGGCAATATATGCAACTGAAGTTTGTATTGGCAGGCAATGGCCGGCTCACGCCAAGAATCCGGGCGGCTCGAGCTTACTATCCGCGTTTCTCTTATCTCAATCATTATCTGCCGTCGGCGTATCGCGAAGATCCAAAGTCCGCGTCGTTTCTTGACCGGTTCCTGGCCAACATGGAGGGTTTTTACACTTCCATTGAAGACCGCGTGGCGACGGTGCAGGCGTTGCTGGATGCATGCAGCGCTCCCACGGAAGCCCTGGACTGGCTGGCCAATTGGTTTGGCGTGGCGCTTGATCCAGCATGGAGTGAAGCCAAGCGCCGCCTTTTTCTACGCCATGCTTCCGGATTTTTTGAAGCGCGCGGTACCCTGCCGGGGTTGATGATGGCGCTGCGGCTCATGCTGGAAGATTGTGCCGATCCCGGCCTGTTTACCAGCCCTGTGCAGGCGAACAATGGCCCGCGCATCATAGAAAAATTCCGCGCGCGGCAGCTGCCTCTGGGGCTGCTGCAAGATACAGCCGGCGACTCCGGGCTTCCAGCAAAATTGCAGACACGCATGTGGACCCCGGCCCAGGGTGCAGACGATCTTGAGAGCCGTTTCCAGCAAAGCCTGGGACTGGCGCCTGGCACGTCGTATCCGGTTACGCTGTCGGCCACCGACGTACTGTACCCGCAATGGAGCGCCTTTTCCATGAGTACGCTGGGCGTTGTGCCGTCGCAACCAGATGGCGGATCAGACTTGTGGATGACTTTTTTGCGCAGCCGTTATGGTGTGATCAGCGCCCTGAATGCCTCGTATCGCTCCACGTACGGCGGGTTTGGCGATGTGCCATTTCCTTCCACGCTGCCTCGGCAGCCGCAGCCATTGCTGGATTGGTACCAGTTTCAAGGGGTGTTGCTGATGCAGGCCGCTGCCCACCAGTTCACCGTCTATTTGCCGATGCCGCTGAGTGATGCGCAGGATGTGCAGGCGCATCGGGCAAAGCTGGATTTGGCGCAGCGTGTGGTGGCCCTGGAAAAACCGGCGCACACAGCTTTTGAAATCAAATTCTATTGGGCATTTTTTCGCGTGGGCGAGGCCCGGCTGGGTGAGGACACCGTGCTGGACCACGGCAGCCGCGCTCCGCAACTGTTGCGTCCCGTGGTGCTGGGCGACAGTTATGCCGGTTCAGGCTATCTGAGCCGCCAGCAGCCTTGCCAGCCGCGTGAACGCCAGTTTTTAGATCCAAATCTGTTACGTCCAGGGAGCTGTTAAGCAATGGACTGTAAAGCACAATACTGCGGCAAAGGAGAACCACGATGAGCAGCGGAGTCATGCAACTCGCCGCTACACCGGACGCGGTAGCGCCCGATCCATCCAGGCATGTGAATTACACATTTGGCATGCTGCTGGGTGTAGACGACTTCAAGCAGGAATTCGCATACCTTGCCGGACGCGATCAATGGATGGCGCGCGACCTGATCGGCTACGGCACCATCAGCGGTCTGAAGGTCTCGCTGGATGTGGCGGCCAAAGGCCCGCGCGTCTCGGTTTCCTGCGGCGATGCGCTCAGCCCAAAAGGCCAATTGATTCGCGTTTGTCCGGCGCAGTGCGCTTATCTGAATGATTGGCTCATCGCCAACCAGCCAGCAGTGCAGACGGCGCTTGCCACTTCACCTCCGGGCTCCATGATTAAACTATGGCTGGCCCTTTGCTATCGCGATTGTCCGGTTGATCCAGTTCCAATTGCCGGCGAGCCATGCCGTTCCGCCGATGATCTGATGGCGCCATCGCGTCTGGTGGATGACTTCCGCCTGGAGTTGCGCCTGACGGCGCCCATGCAGCAGGAAGAAGATGCGATTCGCGACTTTGTCCTGTGGCTTGACCAGATTCAGATTACGGACACCCCCGGGACCTTTCCTGCGATTCCGGAATTCGAAGCGGCTCTGCGGGCGGCAGTGATCCCGGCGTCTTCTCCGCTGAATCCGGCAACCTACTTCCATCCTGGTCCGCCGCTGAACCAGTTTCATATTCATCCTGCGCAGATCGGCAACTATCTCAAGTCGGCGTTCCGCATATGGGTAACGGAGATCCGGCCCCTGTTCCACACCGGCTGGCCACCGCCAGGATGCTCGTGCTCAGGCGAGACAAGCCAAACGATGCCTCCGGAGGACTGCCTGATGCTGGCGGAAGTGGACATCCCGCTGGCGAATATTGGGCCGGGGCAAAACTGGCGCGTGGATGGGACTAAAGCGACCACGCTCGATGAGAGCCAGCGTCCGATTCTGCTCCACACCCGCCTGCTGCAAGAGTGGATGCAAAGCGGCCTGCGCGGAGGGAAATAGGAGAACGCCATGCCAAACAATCTCCTTACGCCCATTGTGAATAACCGGACGCGCTCGGTGAATTTCTTCAACGGAAGATTGCTCACCGGAGAAGATCTCACCGCGGAACAGAAGGCCAATAAAGTTGCGCATAGCCTGCTGGGCCAGGCCGTGGGTTCGGGCGTTGCTTACGGGCTTGAAGTAACAGAGTCGGCCACGCTCAGCCAGGTGTCCGCGCCAGTGCTTTCCATTAAGCAGGGTCTGGCCATTAATCCAAACGGTGGAACGCTGCTTCTGGACAATGACACCGATATTTCTCTGGTGCGCCCAGCAAGCGCGACCACTGGCGGATCGTCTGTCTTCTCCGAATGTCTGCCCATGCAGTCGGGAGTCTACATTGCCGGAGCGGGCGTATATCTGCTGACGATTGGTCCCGCGTCCGCAACCCAGGGTTTGGCCGAGGTGAGCGGAGTCAATACCGGCGCAGCTCCCTGTAACAGCAAATATCAGGCAGATGGTGTGCAGTTCCGGCTGGTGCAGCTTGATCTGACGCAGGCAGAGCTGGGCGATGTAAATCATCTGCGCAATCTGGTGGCGTACAAGTGCTTCGGTGTGGCGGACTGGGCTGCCACTGTCAGCGATCCCTTCGGCACTCCTCCCGACAGACACGGACTGATCGACCGGTTGCGCGCTGCGAAAACCATTACGGGTTGCGAAGTGCCGCTGGCAGTGCTGTATTGGACCGCGACCGACGGGCTGGTGTTCGTGGATATGTGGTCGGTGCGGAGAGCGCTGGTATCAAAAGACCTGCTGGACACGTGGGCGCCGGGCGCAGGCAGGCGCAGATTCGTTGAGGGGCTGGCGATGTTTTTGCAGTTCCAGGAACAACTGCACGACCTGCTTGCTCATTCCGGCAATGGGCCTGGGATCCAGGCAAATCAATTCTTCCGGTATCTGCCCCCTGTAGGAATCATGCCAACCAGCGGTGTGGGTACTTCAAGAGGAGTGAACCACCTAACGTTCTTTACTGGCGAGACGTTTAGGAAGCCGCAATTCGTTGAAGGCGCAAAGTTGAGCGCTCTTATCTTGGACGCGTTCGCCTATCCCCCCACCGATCTGACCGACAAGGTAATGGTCTGGCTGTACTGGGCGAGAGAGAACATGCAGGTTATCAACACAGGTACCGCTGGAGTTCCCAATGCGTACGTCGTATTTGCCAGCGGTCATATGCGTAATTATGGATATCCGCATTTCGACGTGAACCGTTGGGATTACAGCACGTATGCGTAGATTTGCAGCAAGGAGTTTTACAAATGGCACCTTTAATTCCACCACTAGTGCAGTCCGGCGATGTTATACAAGCAAGCCTCATGAATCAGATTATTCAGGCACTCTCGGAAATAGATGCGCGGGTGAGAAACCTGGAAACAGGAATATTGCCAGTTGCCGGGACGCCTAACATCAATCCGCTATCACAAACAACTTTGCATGTAAACGATCAGATTATTCTCACCGGCCAAAACCTGTGGGCGGCAGGGCTAAATTCTGTCTTTCTTGAAGTAGACAGCATTTCAACGCGTATTAGTCAGTTTCTAACCGCAACCGATACGCAGTTAGTCTTCACAATACCTACAGTTCCAGCTAATGCAGGCGGCAGCCCAGCATTGCTCCGTGTCGTAAGTCCTACGCACGGCTCAGGCACAGTAAACTTCACTTTGATGCCTGTTGCTGTTACGATTCCGAAGGGCCAGGTGCTAGTGTCGGTGGTTGGGCCAAGCGGAAACGTTGCCACTGGTTCAAATATGTTTACGTATACCATTACGGCAACCACGACTCTTGCCGACAAATATGATTTGCTTCCCGCCGTTGATGCGGCAGGCTGGCAATTGACTGCGGATGCACCCACGGTCGATATTCCCAAAGCCGCTTCAGCAAGCCAGCCAGTAACGAAGACAGGAACGCTGACACTTGTCATTCCCAGTACTGCTACAGGCTCAGCCCGTGTCAGATTGACTGTTCGATCGCGTCTTAATCCCTCGGAGCTAGTTGCGACGTCAACAGACGTCTTGGTGACAATCGGACAGTCGGTTGTATCTTCCCCAGACATTAAAGTCTCGTTTGATAAAACATCTGCAACTCTGGATACCGACGGAAAAACCGTTCTAGTATCCGCGAGTTCCGGTACCTTTGTCGGCTTTAATGTAGCCGTAACCACAACGGGGAGCTACACTTACAGCACCAAGTTCGACAATGATACGACTCAATCCCATTGGCATGCCGCAGTAGTCGGTGCGCCCACAACCTTATCTGGTGGTGCTTCGCCCGCATCTATTCCTGTACAAATAACAGTTGATTCTTCAAGCGCCCCGACCAGCAACCTGTTCTTCAGAGCCACTTCGGGCGCTGATACGACAAAAGCAACAGAAGTATCGATCCCCGTCAAAAGGACGGCATGATTTGGCAGAGTAGTGATCCTCGTAAGGATCGCTTTTTGTGGAGGAGAGAGCAATGAATAATGTCGATTACCGGATACTTAACCTAACGAGTGACTTCCGTTCAACTGTTCTATGGCAGAAGGGCTTGGTCATTACGATTATGTTGCTTTTTAGCACTCTTTTGCAGGCAGGAACAGCCCCGTACAAGATGTGCTTCCGCGAAGTCACGGGGCTACCTCAGCCTGACGGGAATGGAGGATTTACGAATCCGCGCACACCACCCCAAATCGACGGCGTAATTGACGGGGACACAGGCTGGACTAACGCATTCAGATATGTATTTGACAACGGAACCCATCTTCCCTGGGGCGCCGCGCTCGCAATCAAGAAGGGAAGCATGATCTATCTTGGCTTTCAGGTAACAGCAGACCAAGATTTCAACCAGTATGATGGAGTGGCTATCGGGCTCGATAATGGTTCCGGAGGGTATACGTTTATAGTGATTCATCCTCTCACGCCTGGTGTTGGCGCATCGGGACCGTTGCCGTCCAATGCGGTCGCTATTTACCAGACTAACAGCGCCACTCCTCCGACGTCATGGTCTGGCGGAACCACTGTAATTCCTGCGTGGCTTACAGTGCAGGCAACGGGGGTCTTGGGAGCCCCGCCCTTGTCCTGGAATCTGGAATTATCGATCGACAATTCAATGCTTCCTTCTGGCTTTGCTCTGCCTTCCCCTTCGGTTTTCGGACTGTACATCAGCCTGATACGAACCAATGAAACGGTTTCGCCTTCAGAGGTAACTCAGTTCACGTGGCCGCCGAGTCTCCCAGTGAGCCAATACAAATTTCCGCAGGTCGTTACTCCTGATCCAGGAGGGTGGGGGAGCGGAACGCTGGATAGCAGCCAGACATGCAGCGGTGTTCACTTCGCTCATAGTGACATCGTAAACAGCATAAACGGAGGTCCTGCCACCACTGAGATCAGTTTGACCACAACAAAGCAGAATACCTTCAGCGTAAAAGTTCACAACAGTAGCTTGGCTGACGCCGTCGGAGTAAGCAGTACCTTTAAAATCGCTGATTTTGGCCTGCCTGCGGGTCCAGATTGGGCTCCAATTGGCACCAATATGTTCTGTCCAAGCCACAGCGATAGCTCTCCTGCTTGCCATGCAGCCCATGCAAACGACTCAGTTGGCAATAACCCAAGTGCGACGGTGGATATAGCAGCCCATTCCACCCCCCCGGGCACATGCGGGGATGGATCAGGGGATGGATGCAGTACGATCAGCACCGGTCCGTGGACACTCAGCAGCGACAATGTGAACTATTACACCGGGGACGATCACCAATGCGTTCTTGTAGAACTCACCTCCACGGCCGGCGATACCATGTTTGTCAATAAAAGTACATGGAACAATTTTGATTTAAATGCTTCGGCGTCACGTTTCGTGAGTTATCCCGCCGTTATTAGTGGTAATTATCCGGGGGGCGCCACCCAAAGCCTCCATCTTGCGATCTCTCGCAAGGAGAGTACTGCAGGACAGAGCAACGCGGCCACAATCCCTGCAACGGCAGCAGCAGTTTCCGGAACAGCAGTGGGGGGCGGAGGAGACAAAACAATTCATTATCTGGACTTCACCGTAGACGGCTGCCGGCATACAGGAACCTTTATTACAATCGATGCTCCGCCAACATTCGGTCCGGACAGACAATTGATACCAGGCCCTTCAAAGCAATTTGAAAGCTGCGAACCGGTTGGCGCATACGGATATCACATTCGCCATGTTGGCCCAGTTAAATCATGGAATTATAGCCTTACTGCCACTGGCGATGGGGTTTCCTTAACCCAAAAAGGCAACCAATTCGATCTGACCGTTCGTCAGGGCAAAAAGGCACAAGTAGTAACGACAATCACGCCTGCCGGTGGGAACCAACCGCCGCTTAATCACAAGTTCGCCGTCCTCGCTGATCTTGGCGCCGCTATTCCCAACGGTACGTTCAGTAACGTGGTGAATACCGGCTTCAGTTTCAATGGCGGGCTGGAGTACATAGTCAACTCACACTTTTCTGCCGAAGGCATTTTGGGCGTCCACCATTTCCCCGGCAAGATTGCCGGAGATGTCACCGCTATCCAATTCACCGGAGGTGGCAGGGTTTACCTGACGAACTCGCCCAACCGGCTGTTTGTCCGTGCCGGGCTTGGCGGCTATCACTTCACCTCGGCTACAACCAACTTTGGCGGTTATTTCGGAGCAGGTTTACTGCACGAGTTCAACTCGCACTTCGGGTTGGAAGGCGTATACACCTTCCATGCTGTCAATACCCCGGGGACTGCGACTAAATTCTCAACCGTTCAGGGCGGAGTACGCTACGTCTTCTAAGGCGGAACATGCTTTGCTCTGGAACCAATTCGACGCTGGTTGGCCGGTTGCGGATCAGGAGCAGGTCTTCTGATCCGCAGGCCGAGCAGCGGCACATTGCCCGTATGCTGGGCGCTGCCAATCTGCATCCGTCAAGCCTTCCGGACTCGGCGACCCTGGTGGTGCGGCGATTGGCAGATCCTTTGCCAGGCCGTCTGCGCGTGGGACGACTCCACACACAGATTGATCTCTCATGGCAGAGCGCGGTTGCTGCGACTTTGGAAAGACTGGCTGCCGGCGCTGCGCGGCCTGCCTATGGCGCTGTGCCGGCGGAGACCAGCGCGGTCTTGTTCTGCGATCGCGCAGAGATTCTGGCTTCTCTGGCGAAAGACTGGATGAGCGGAACGCTGGCGGTGCAGTGGTGGTGGCGTGAACTCTTTCGTGGACAGGATGCTGTCAACGCACTTTTCCGCGAATGGATAGATTCGCCGCAATATGTGCCCGCCGCTTTGGATTTGCTGGCCAGGCAGTCGCGGGTTGTGCCGTTTGTCCAGAGATTGCCACAACCAGCTGCCGCAGAGATTCTGGAATCAGTACTTCGTGCGTATGGCGTGCCTCAACCTCGCATACAGGCAGCGAAGCCTATGGACTATTCAGAAAGCCGCTCAGGAGGGTCGCAGCTTTCAGCAATGACTGGCGAGAAAACGCCGCCGCGTATGAGCGTTGTTCCCGTGTGGCAATACTGGGTACCTGAAGCGGCCAATCCTGGACTGGACACGATGCAGAAGGTCCTGCTGATCCAGGCAATTATGCTGCGTCGCGCCCCGGCAACTACCCGTACTCTGGCTTTTCAGGAAAAGCTTTTGCAGTGGCAAACATGGCTTGATGAAGAGGATGAGAGTGGCAGTCATGCCACAGGCGAGACACAAGAGACTACGCTTAGCAAAGAATCAGGCCGCAAGCCATCCGCTATCAATGTGCATGAGCAGTCTATTGCGCAGGACAATAGCCGTGCTTCGGCTGCGGCAGATAAGACATTGCCAGCTACACAGGGGCATTTCGCGGCGGATGCTGAGCGTCGGAAAATTTCAGCACAGGAAAATAACGACCAACGCGATACAGAAGCGCGCGTAGAGATTTCGGAATCAGCGCAAGCATCAACACATGTCGATAGGGAACTTGCGGACGCAGCACCGCCGACCAATCGCATATCTGCCCATGGACATGAGATTGCTTTAGAACGTGATTCGGTTCTGCAGCCCGGAGTCCGGCCCGATCCATCTTCTGCGGACTTAACCACAGAGACTGCAACCACATTTGAAACCGAACATGGCGGGGTTTTCTTTCTGTTGAGCCTGGCTCTCTATCTTCATATATATGGTGATTTCACCATGCCTGTGGCGCCTGGTTTGGAGTTGAACATATGGGACTTTCTGGCCCTGATGGGCTGGGAACTCACGGATGGGGCAATCGAGGCAGATCCCCTATGGGACGGGTTGGCTGCTTTGGCTGGTCGGACGAAATTGGAGAAGCCGGGAGCTGGCTTCGATTCACCAAACGAATGGCAATTACCTTCTGACTGGCGAACCGTTTTTACCGAGGATTACGATTCTCGTCCGGTGCTGAGGAATGGGCGGATGGTCCTGGAACATTCGGCTGGATTTGCCTTGATGGATGTGCCGGTGGATGCACAGCAGATCGAACCTCCGGAAATGCGGCTTAAGCGTTGGGTTGGCTGGATGGCCGGCTATTTCCGCGCGCGTCTGGTGCGGTCGATGGGACGCGAAGACGCGGTCACTTTGCTGTGTCACCGTCGTGCCCGGGTCGCGTTAACGCTCACACATGTTGACGTGACATTTGCTCTGGACCATCATCCCATCGAGATCCGCGTGGCGGGATTGGATCGTGATCCGGGATGGATTCCCGCAGCGGGGCGCTACGTGGCGTTTCATTTTGAATAGGTCATTTATGTCGCAGGCATTGATATTCAACACGGAGGACCATCTGAAGAATGCGGCCGCCATTCACATTGCTGAAAGTCTCATGGCCTCAACCTGTCAACATCGCCGACAATTCCTGGGTTTCTGCTCCGGCGTGGGACGCGCCCTTGATGGATTTTATGCCTCAATGGAAGCTGCACCTGATAGATGACACACCGGGCTGGATGATTGACTGGCGTGACCATTTCCGGAGCGGCAGCAAGCGCTGGAACCCGCACGAAGGCGGAGAAATGCGGGGTTTTCACGTGGTGTTCTGTGTGGAAATACACCATAAAGGGCGCCTGGTCTTCTGGGACGACGACGGCTCCATCATTCGACGGAATGGAGAGATCATCCATGAGGACCGTTCGGCCCACCCACTGAAACGCAACGAAGTGGAAGTTGAAGCCGCCGATGTGCTTGAAATCGCGCAATGGCAATTTGGCTGGGACTGGCAGTGGTGCGCTGTTCTGGAATCGGAAGTGCCAGGCGACGCGAAAAGCGCTCATGAGCTATTTCTCGGCTACCGCGACAAAGTGGAAAGGCAACTGCAGCATCCCACAGGCCCTGTCCTGAAAATGTATACAAACGGAAGCAATCCTTTGCGCACAATCGCGGCGGTATATAGTGTGGTGCTCAACGGCTATACACCCGGTTCCGTTATCTTGTACGGAGAGGAACAGTGGTCTGCACGCAGCCGGTCGCTTTTTGCCAGTTTGCTTCCATTTGCACGTATTTGCAATTTGCAGGAGGCTGTTTCCCACATACAGCGGTACGGCAGTCCGCAACTGGTGGATCTGGCGAGACGCAACTGGTTCGTGATGAAGGCCTGTGTTGCGCTGTTCATGCCACCCGCGGAAAGCTGTCTGATGGACGATGACGTCTTCATTCTGGATTCGGTTGCGGACGCATTGGACCAGTTCTCGCGATGCGACCTTGTTTATTGTCCGGACCAGGACCTCGGTGAGGGTTACGTTAGAACCTGGGGCGCGCTGCTGGGACACTCCGGATCGCTGGCCACAGCGCGATTTAATGCGGGTCTCTACTGGATCCGCAACATTCCCGATCCGTCCAGGTTAGCCAGGATTGCCGTACGCTGCCGTCCGGAGATGCCATTTTTCTGGGAGCAAGGCCTGATTGCGGTTGCGTATGCCCGCCGTGCCACGCATCAACTTCCCTCGCAGCGGTATCCCTTTATCCTTTTTGATGGCCTGCCAGGTGGCATGCATGGCTACGACTACGCGCGGAATCCGTGCGGGTTTGCGGCGGTACATTACGGCGGCCTGGCTGAAAAACCGTCCGATGGTTTCGCGTTGCAATTCCTGTCCGATGTTCTGGAGCGGTGGCGGAATCCGCTGCCACAGGCGGTAAGCGTTGGCTGAAACGTTAGCAGCGATCGGTGTGGTGGCCTATGAGGGGCCGCAGCTGGTTGCCGCCACACTGGAGAGCCTCCGTCTTCACACGGAAGCGTCCCACGAGATCTGGTTGCTGGGCGATGGCGCGACCCCGGAAACTGCGGAGTTTCTTGAGTCACGTTCAGATTTTCAGCGTTCCTGCACCCCTGAGCCGCGCGGCATGGCTGCGTGCCTGAATCGCCTTGCCTCCGTCAGTACCGCAAGTGTGCTTGTGCTGCTTGAACAAGGATCGATTGTTTCTCCGGGATCGCTGGGGCGTTTACTGAATGCCCTGGCGGGGAATAACATCGGACTGGCAGGGCCTTCCACCAACCTGTGCTGGAACGAGCAACAAGTCTTCCGCGGGCAGGGGGACGCCACGGAACGCGGCTTGTCGCTTCAGGGAAAGTTTGGCAACACAGTCAAGCAGCTTTCGCCTCTTTATAGCCTGGCTGATTTCTGCTACGTGGTGCGGCGGGAGACGATTGATGCGATCGGCCCAGCAGACGAAACCTACGGTCTCGGTCCGTGCTGGGAAATGGACTACAACATCCGTGCCGAGCGTTGCGGATGGCACGGCGTGTGGGTTTGCGCAGCCTATGTCGAACGAACCGCGCTGACGCAACGTCGAGAGCGCGAAGAAGCGTTGCGGTTTGAAGCCAGCCGTCGCCGTTACCAGGACAAGTTTTGCGGGTTGAGGTTGCAGGGCAGAAAAGCAGATTATCGCAGCCATTGCCGTGGCGATGCCTGCCAGAACTTTGCTCCGTTGTCGTTCATCATGCCGCAAAAGTTGCAGACCACGGACATTAAATCTCTGAGCGAGCCAGGGGCCCAGTCCGCGACAGCGAATGGTGGGCCGCTCGTCAGTTGCATTATGCCCACATATAACCGGCGCGACTTTCTGCCGCGCGCGTTCGAGTGCTTCCTTCGCCAGGACTATCCCAACACGGAGCTGATCATCGTCGACGACGGCAGCGATAACGTCACCGACCTGCTGCCAGTCGATGCGCGAATGCGTTATTTTCGTCTTCCACAAAAGCTCACGATCGGGGCCAAGCGGAACTACGCCTGTGAGCGCGCTCAGGGTGAAATTGTGATGCACTGGGATGATGACGATTGGTATCCGGCAGACCGTGTGCGCAGGCAGGTCAATGCCATGGCCGAAAGCGGCGTGGACATCTCCGGCAGCAGTCAGCTCTATTTCTATGAGCCTGGAACAGGAAAGGCATTTCTGTATCGCTATGAGGGTGGGCCACGTGCGTGGGTGGCGGGAACCACGCTCGCGTACCGCAAGGACTTCTGGCTGCGTCACCGCTTCACGGATATCCAGGTTGCGGAGGATTCTCGTTTCATTTGGAACTCTCCGGGGGTGGCAATCCAGGATTTGAAAGACCCCTCGCTTTGCGTGGCTACGATTCATGCCGCGAACGCAAGCCCGAAATACACGGTGGGGGCCTACTGGAATCCTTGTCCGCCGGAGCGAGTGCTGGCATTGCTCTCTATGCCGGCGTCGTCGTTGCGGGAGCCGGTAGCAACACCAGCGGAGCAGATTGTCTCTTTGGGTGGGGTAGGGGATGATCCTGCGAGGTATCCGCTTATTTCATGCGTCATGCCAACGTTTAACCGGCGTCCATTCATTCCGTTGGCGCTCGAATGTTTCCGCGCGCAGACCTATCCGCGCAAAGAGCTGGTGGTCATTGATGATGGCACTGATCCTGTAGCGGACTTGTTTGAGGGAGTACCTGATGTAAAGTACCGGCGGTTGGTGCGACGGTTGACCATTGGCGCAAAGCGCAACCTGGCTTGCCAGGAAGCGCAGGGTGAGTTCATTGCCCACTGGGATGACGACGACTGGTATGCGCCCAACCGGCTGGAGTTGCAGGTGACGCCTCTGCTGGCAGGCACTGCGGACATGACCGGCTTTGCCAACAAATTTGTACTGGAGATGCCGCGTGGCCAGTTCTGGACAACGGCCGACGAGTTGCATCGGCGCATGTTTGTGGGCGATGTGCACGGCGGCACGCTGCTATATCGCAAGAGCATTCTGAAAGAGAACATACGCTATCCTGAAATCAATCTGGCGGAAGATGCAGAGTTGATTCAGCAGGCCATACGTCGCGCGAAAAGGCTGGCACGTCTGGAAAATACCGGCGCTTTTATTTATCTGCGGCACGGGGGCAATGCATGGAAGTTTGAGGCCGGACAATTTATTGATCCTGCCGGCTGGAATCAAACAACAGCTCCCCTGGGCTTCTCCGCACACACGCTGGATTTGTATCGAGCCGCAGTGGAATCGTTCCACCGGACGATGTAAACGATCATTCAGATTTCGTGGCTTTTTTGGTGCCCATCACCGGTTAGCGATCGCAAAGCATCCAGCATCGTTGTATTTCCACCAAACTGAGCTCATATCGCGTGGTTTCTCGGCGGAGCAATCTGGCAACCGCCGCAACATATTCTGCGCATTGCAACCAGATCTCTCACGGCTCCCACAAATGCGAGGGCCTGGACCATTTTCGTAATTGATGTGGACAGATAGCCGCAATGGTGAAACCAGTCCAGAGAGTTTTCCGCAGGCACAGTTTCACTTTTCCCCAGCGCGGTTCGATGGGCTTGAAGTCCGGTGAATACGGGGGCAGATAAAGCAGACGGGCTCCGTCAGCTTCAATGGTTTCGCGCACACCGGCAACTTTGTGGGCCGACAGATTGTCCATCACCACCACCTGCCCAGGGCGTAGTTTCGGGGCCAGTACGTTCTATCGTAAATAACGAGGTTTCCAGCCCATATCCTTTGCAGGCCAACCCATTAAGTCTTTTCAGAATGCTGCTGGTGACGCAGCCGCGGCTGAGAGTAACAGGGCTGGCAAAACGCCAAGAAGCTCCGGTTTGGGGGCAACCAGAGATGGTTGGTATCGCCCGCGTGGCGGAGTTTTACAGTGAGGACGGTCGGGAACGGCTGCTTTCCTCACCAGCCCCGGCGCGCAGACTTGTGTTGACCAAAGGCGTCTTCCACTTCTATCCTTCGGGGACACAAAAATCGGATATTTGTTTAACAACAGGGAGGGTTCGTGTCGCGATTGACAAAGCACCTGGTATGGACAGCGGTAACTGAGCCTGCGCCGGAAAATGCGCGCACTCAATTTGCCCTCACGGCAACGCTCCGCGCCGCCTCGATCAAGCCGGGCGTTGCAGCACCGGTATCGAATCTCGAGGCTCTTGATTTGGATATCGCGCTTCCAGCGCGCGAGCAGGCCGTTTATCTGCTTCATGTCGGGGCAGAAGTGGAACATGCGCTCATGGTGCAGTACCTGTACGCCGCGTATTCGCTGGGCGGACCCAATCTCACTGTTGAACAGCAGAAGCTCGTGCGACAGTGGCGGGACGTAATTGTGCAGATCGCTCGCGAAGAGATGGGGCACTGGGCAGCAGTGGAAAATCTTTTGACGCTGCTTGGTGCGCCGCTGAACTTTGCCCGTGAAGACTTCCCAATTCCCAAAGACCTTTATCCCTTTTCCTTCGAACTGGAGCCCCTGACCAAGCGGTCTCTGGGCAAATATGTGCTCGCCGAGATGCCCACGGAAGATGTGATTAAGAAGCTGGGTCTGGAAAAAAAGATTGAAGAGATTCGTAAATACGTCGGTGGTGTTGCGGCGCATGACAAATCCACCGTACACAGAGTGGGGATCATCTACAGCGCGATTAATGAGCTTTTTCAGTCGCCGGTAAGTCCACAGGAGCCGCCGAAGGTTCCACCGGCCTTCATACGTTCCGAAGACATTCTTGCTGACTCCAAACGATTTCAGGTGCGGCCCGAAGAATGGGGCCTGGGTTACAAGGACATGTTGATTGGGATCGCGATTGATCGCAGCACCGCTTCAGATGTCGTCACGGCGATCTCGGTTCAGGGTGAAGGTTCCGACATCAAGGATTTGCAGACCTCACATTTTGGACGCTTCCTGGATATCTACGAGAGGTTTCCTGATGAAAATGGCTGGCAGCCTGCGCGTCACGTGGCTCGGAACCCGACCACTGACGATGATGCACCTTCCGACCGCAGGATTACGTATCCACTGGCATTGCGCTGGGCAGAGCTTTTCAATGTGCGCTATCGCATGCTGCTGATGTTCCTGGTACATTCGTTCCACATCGAGGCCCCGGCGGAGGCGTCGCAGCGCACTCCGCGCGGGCTGCTGATTTCCTGGGCCTTTGGCGAGATGTATAACCTGCGCTCCATTGCAAACATCCTCATGGATTTGCCTCTGCATGAGCATGGCGACAAGCTGCTTGCCGGGCCTCCTTTTGAAATGCCGTACTCACTGGCGCTCGCTCCGCGGGAGACTGGACGCTGGCGACAGCATCGCGACATGCTGCAAGCGTCGCAGATGTGCATCCGCGAACTGGAAAAGATGGACGGATCGCACGTGGGCTATCTCCGCGGGCTGCTGACTGCGGACCAGGCGGCTCTGGATCAGATCACCACATTGATGGGAGGACTGTGATCATGGCAGACATTGTCGAAATTCGGATACTGCCGCCGTTTGCAATAGCGCGGCTGGGTTCGTCAACCGATCCAATGGACAACTATCGTCTGGAGATCACCGATCCCATAGGCGCACGCCAAATTGCTGATGCTGAAACTCTGCTTGTGGACCGAGCGACCGGCGATGTGCAGGCCAAAGCAAGGCCGTTTGATGTGAAGTTTCGCGACGCTCAGGGAAATATCCGGCCTGTGTCTCCTTTTTTGGAAGTATGGGCGTTGTTGGCAGGTACTGACGAACTGGTCCCGCTGACAGTTGATGTACTGCGCCATGCAGGTCTCACGCCATCCGATGTGAAGTGGAGCGTGAAGGCAGCCAACATCAAAGCATTCCGGCGTACGGGAGATCTTCACGACCGAATCGAGGCCGAGACTGGTTTCTTCAGCGACCATGGCGTGAAGAAGTTGCAGGGGCAATGCGTCAACTTTCTGCCGCATAAATCAATACCGCTGGGTTCGGTGCAGTATCTCAAGCCCAATGCGGCGTTTCCCGAAATTCGGCTGCGCTTCACTCCAGCGGCAGGCAAGGTGTATGGGCCTCCTCTGGACGGAAAGGAACCGGACGGGAATCTTGCGGGAGAGGTTTACGACACGAAAAAGGGGAGGTGGAAGGGGTATCAGGATGCCGCCGATCCCCAAAAAGACCACATCCTGGCTATTCGGAGGGCCACGAATCCGGGCAACGTGTACGCTGGAACTGATTTAGCGGATGGTTCTCACAGAGTGAGCTGGGGATATCTGGACGATGAGTGCGATGGCATCGTCGACGTGGAGATCACGGCAGGCGGCAAGCGCCTGACGCTCCGGACAGCATGCCCGTGCGGACCGTATATGACGAACTGGAACAAGCCATGTACGGCCCCGAACTGGATTCCGAAGTGACTCGCGAAGAAATCGAAGAGGTGAAGCAGATTGTGCGCCATGCGCTGGAGACGGTGCGATTGATGAATACCGGCCAGATGAATATGTTTTCCAAACAACGGGGCGTCGGCATGGCTCGCATGGACAATCTGGACGTGAATCGTGCCGGAACGCCAATCGTAGATACCGCGGTTGCCGACTCGCTGGCCATACGGTCGCGGCATGAACGCGTTCTGCTTGCGCTCGAGAGCGGGTCGCTGGCATGGTTTGCCCGAGTGCTGCGCGAGCACGACGAAGTGGGAGATCTTACCGACGACGGCAGACGAAAAATGCCGGCGCTGATGCGCGGCGCCGATGCCCGGCATCTCGCGCTGACGCGCAGGCAGGTTAACAAAGTACGCACCGCGGCGGAGTACATTGTGCGCAATGCCAAAGGGGAGGACGGCAAATGACCAAGCCAATCAAGGCCAGAAATCTAACCGCGCAGTTGCACTATCAGGGTACTGGAAACCCGCCCAGCACTCATCCGAACTCGGCGATTTCAAATGCGTTTCCGGGCCTCGAAATGGATTTCCGCAATATCTGGCGGAGAATTCTCAAGGGCCTTCAATTGCACGAAGCGAGCAACCTGGTGGTTGCGGTGGATGCAGATGCCGATCCCAAACTGAAAATACTTGCATCGGGATGGCGGCTCATGTCTATTCAGGACACACAGGTAATGACGACCGTCAAAGGACCGCTGATTGCTGGCGGGCCGACCGTCGATCTACCCGATAACACCTTTCATGAAACGATCATGCCGCTGGAGTGGTCCAATGCTTTGGCCGAAGTGCTGCATGAACATGCAGGGCGGCCGGTGCGCTGTAAATTTCAGAATGTCCTCGATATGGCGCAAGGCCTGGTGGAGTTTGAAATTGAATTACGGCCGTTCTTTGCCACTTCCAAACTGAATGGTGAGACCGTAAAACAGCCGGTGATTTCACGAGAGCTGGCGCCGCCAGGAGAGCTGACGCAGAGCCTGTGCTCCCCATGGCAGAGTGACTATCGCGAATGCGCTTGCTTTTACTGGGCGGCCAACCGCCCCGACTATGTGAACGTAGAAGCCGGTCCGGATGGTGTGAGCACTGGCAATAACTGGATGCAGAGGGACCGCACACCGGAAACGCCCAGAGTGTATCTGCCTGATGACTGGATGGATCCCGCTCTTGTGAACTACCTGGATCTGTACCGGGATTGGGAGAAATCACTGCGATTTGTTATTGGCGGCAAAGATGAAGATCCTCCAGTTCCGGACAAGGAAAGTTAAGTGCTGGTGCAAATTAAAAACGCGCAGATTCAAAATGCATCAGCGACGCGTACATATACGCCCAGCGACTGGGATCCGGACTTTCGTCTTTTTGAAACCGAGTTCGGCCATCACCTGTTCCTCGTGAATGGCTCTCGGGTGTACAACGTCCCGGAAGAACTGATCGAGGAACTGCGCACAGCGCAGGAACAAGGAACGAAAACGGAAATCCTTCAGGCATACGGTCTGACTGCCGCACCCTATATTGATGATGAAGCTTTGCTGGACCCGCCCCTGCGGGCGATCTCCCTGGCGATTGCACAAAGCTGCAACTTAGGTTGTGTTTACTGTTATGCGCAACAAGGCAGTTTTGGCGGCGAAGCCAGAGCGATGAGCCGGAGTGCCGCTCTTGGTGCGATCGATTTACTGCTTGCGGATGCCGGCGCGGGAGAACGTGTACAAGTCACTTATCTGGGCGGCGAGCCTCTGGCCAACCGCGAGTTACTCCGCGAAAGCGCGGAGTATGCCACTACGCTTGCGGTGCGCAAAGGCGCCGAAGTGCGTTTTTCCATCACCACCAATGGCACGCTCCTAACCGCTGAAGACGGCGAATTCTTCGAGCGGCACGGATTTGCCGTTACCATAAGCCTTGATGGCCATGGCGCAATGCACGACCGTCTGCGTCCGTTCAAAGACGGGCGGGGGAGTTATGATCGCATCCTGAGCCGGTTGCAGCCGTTGCTGCAAGGGCAGCGTCGCATGCAGGTTTCGGCGCGTGTTACCGTGACGCCGGAAAATCTGGATCTCCGCAACACGCTGGATACCTTCACAGGCATGGGATTTCACAGCGTGGGATTTTCTCCCATGCTGAGTTCTCCAGGCAGCGCATCTGAAATGGGTCCCGCCGATTTGGCGGAGATGCTGCGACAGATGATCGACTGCGGGGCAGAGTTTGAACGACGAGTGGGGCAGGGTGATCGCTATCCTTTTCTCAATATGGCCAATGCCATGCGCGAGATACACAAGGGCACCCACCGGCCCTATCCCTGCGGAGCTGGAGCGGGATATCTGGGAGTCTCGGCCGACGGGGGACTCTACGCGTGCCATCGTTTCGTTGGTGATGAAGCCGGCAAGATGGGCAATCTCAGCGGCGGCATCGATCGCGAGAAACGCAATGGCTGGCTGGCGGAGCGTCACGTTCATTTTCAATCGCCATGCAGCGAGTGCTGGGCGCGATATCTTTGCGGAGGCGGATGCCACCACGAAGTGCTGCAGCGTGGACGCCCAGCCTGTGACTACATTCGTGGCTGGCTGGATTATTGTTTGCATGCCTATATCCGGCTTCTGGAGAGGCGTCCGGAATACTTTACTTCATGAGTGAACGGTTGAACGCGGCCATCTGCGTGATAGGTGGAGGGCCTGCTGGGGCGGCAGCCGCCCGGAGGCTTGCACAATTAGGTCACTCCGTAGTGGTCGTAGAGAAACGATTATTCCCGAGAGCGCACATCGGTGAATCTTTGAGTCCAGGCATACTGCCACTGCTGGATATTCTCGGAATTAAAGAACGAATCGAACATCAGGGGTTTTTGCGTCCGCAACATGTGCTTTTGCACTGGCCACCCACGAGGGGCTACAAATCCCTGGGGCCGGTTGCGGGCTTCCTGGTGGACAGGGGAAAGTTCGACCTGATAATGCTTAACGCTGCCCGAGAGGCTGGAGCGATCGTCATGGAAGGCGCTCAACTTATCAGCGCTGAGCAGCATGTTTCCGGCGGCTGGGATCTCACAATTTTGTGGGAAGGAAGACGCCTCGCGGTGGAGCGTTGCTTTATTATCGATGCCAGTGGCAGGCGAGGTGTCATGGGTGGCAAAAAGCGGCGATACGGAGCTCGAACCATAGCCTTGTGGAATTATTGGCTAGGCTGTACAAATGGCGGTAACGAGACACGCGTTGAGGCTGGTGCAGAGCAGTGGTATTGGGGCGCACCACTGCCTGATGGAAGTTTCAACGCAACCGTGTTTGTCGATAACGAACGCTTCCAAAATGCCTTACGACAATTGGGCAGCGTGGAAAAAGTTTATGAACATCTGTTGGCATGCTCGGAATTACTGGCAGCCTGCCTGAAAGGGCATAGCGATAGCCCGACAATGGTTTGCGATGCTACAACCTATACCGACGACGATGCCATAGCGCCTGGCCTGATTAAGATCGGTGAGGCCTTGTTCTCTGTAGATCCACTGTCATCACAAGGCGTTCAGACGGCTCTGGGGACCGCTTTGCACGCGGCGGCTGTGGTCAATACAGTTCTGCGGCATCCGGAAGATCAAGCCCTGGCCCGGCAGTTTTATTGCGAGCGGCAACGAGAATCCGTTGCTTTTCACAGTTCAGCGGCGGCGCATTTATACGCGCAAGTTGCAGTACAGCAAGAATCGGTGTTCTGGAAACGGCGAGCCGGAAATGAGCAGGAATCCTCTCCAAACACCGTTAAGCCAAAACCGTGCGCCTTATGCGGAGACATTGCAATCCGATTGTCTGCTGAAGCGCAGCTGTGTTCGACCGCATGCATGGAAGAAGATTTCATCGTACGACGGCAGGCGGTGATCCATCCTGATTTGTTGCGGCCGGCAGTTTTTCTCGGCAACATTAGACTTGGTCCACTTGTCGAGCATTTGAGAATTGTTCGTACGGTGGATGAAATCCTTGGTGCCTGGTCTCGGTACATGACGCTCGAAGAAGGGATGGGGGTTTTGCATTGGCTTCATGCCAGAGGAGTGGTCGAAGTCGTGCAGTGACGAGTGATTTTCATAATTTCCCTTCTAAAGCATCAGAGGGTGGAGGGTTTGAATCCGTTGCGTGGAAGGGCAAGAATCATGCTCCATTGCACCATCAGACTCTTGTTTCTGCAAATGACGTGTGACGGGGCAAGAACGGCGCGGAACAGCAACTGGGGCAGGGAATTCGTTACCGTTGGTGAACTGTCCATCGCTTTACAAATCAACCCCTTTTTGGTGGTCACGCTCTCTCAATGAGCGTGTAATGCAAATCACCCAAGGTGTACTACCCAAGACGATCCTGTCTCCAGGTACGTCCGCGTGGTCAGTGGCTGGCCCGTCCAGAGTGGCCGGTTTGGTGGAACTCTGACGGGCTAATTGTTTATAAGTTGTTGTTACGCCAGCACTTAGACCATTTTTAGTAACGATACGGATAATAATAAAAGAGAGCGGGAAGGGGTGCAAAGCAGGATAGGATGATAGTGCCCTGGCAGAATCCTGAAACTCGACAATGGCCCGAGCCTATTCCAGCGGTCGAAATCGTCATCGTCATTGCCAAAGCTCTGTAGATCCGCGCTGATCTGCTCAATGCCGCGAAAGTTTCCCACTTCGTGTGCGCGGATGTTGTAAGCCGAGCCGCCGCCCGTCACCTCGCCCTGGCCCTCGCGCACTTTCACAATGGTGGCGTCTCCACCCTCGTTCACGCTGATCCGGTAAATCCGCGGACGCAGCGCGGAAAAGGCCAGGTTCGGCGTATCCACTTCAAAGGTCTCATTCTCGTCCAGCCGCTGGATGCGAATGCGCAGCGTTCCCTGCGTCAGCCGTATCTGCGTGGCGTTGTCGCTCAGGTTGAGAAACGAAAATCCCGTATTACTGGAGAGGCGCAGCGACGCCGACCCTATGTGCAATTCAGCTCGCGAATCATTGTCCGCCCAGATTTTGTCGCCCGTGGTCACCGGACGGTTCAGGGTGGCCGTCACCCAGTCATCCGTACCACCGGGTTCAAACGAAAGATTGCCGTGAATATAACTGAGTCGCGCCACGCGCGAAGGCGGATCATCCGCGTCCGCCCGCGCCGTCTGCGGCCCAAACACAGCCAGCAGGGTCTGCAAGGGTAAAAATAAATCCAAAAGCTCTCAGGTGCTTTGACATGAATCAACTACTCCTCGTGGGTGGTTGCCGCAAATCCTTGCGTGAGGCAGCATCTTGTATAAACCGGAATTGCCGGGGAAAGTTGCAGCTCGGTGCGGCTGCTTCGGGCAATCGAATCATCTTAGCCCGAACTTGTCTTCACTCGTTCCAGCACAAATCTGTCGAGCGCCAGCAGCAACTCTTCGCGATTGGAATACGGCCCCGGCGTATATCCCTTTGAGCTGATCCCGCGCTGCGCCCGCTCACTCAGCTCCCAGTCCTGCCTGTTTGTAATGTCCCAGAACTCGACCGCGTCTTTCGCATTGAATTCCGCCCTGCCGATCTCATCCGGATGAAAATGCCATTCGCACACGATCTCTGTTTCGTCCACCGCGTGGGGCCACAACGTGAAGGTAAGCATGTAATCCGGATGCAAATTCAAAAAGAAATTGGGCAGCAGGCAGTAGTAATAGACACGGTGCTGATCGTCGCCGCTCAGGCCCGGCAGGCAGCGTCGATTTGTGCTGCCGTCCATGGTCAGGCTCTTGATGCCCTCGCGCAGTTCCATGCGCCCGCCCAGATACGTGGGCTGCGGCGGTTCGTTGTCTCCGCTCATGTAGTGCGACTGCTTTTGCAGCAGCGGATGAACAATGGGGCAGTGCAGGCACTCGGAATAATTCTGTATGATCAGCTTCCAGTTGGCCTTCAGGTGATAAACCCGCCGCTCCACCATCCGCAGTTCTTCCATCTTCCACGGGCGAAATTTTTGCTCCAGACCGGCAAGATGCTCAGAGAAGGGAATAGGACTGGCAGAAAGATTGATAAAGATGTGTCCGTCCCACTCGGCGGTAGCAACCGTATGCAGCGGATAATCGGCCTCTCGGAAGCCGCTTACTTTTTCCATGTGCGGCGCATTGGCCAGCGAGCCATCGAGTTTGTACGTCCATGCGTGATACGGACACTGTATGCATCCGGCAAATTTTCCGTGATCGTCTTTACACAGCAGCGTGCCGCGATGCCGGCATACATTGTGGAAGGCGCGAATGCTGCCCTGCTCGTCACGCACCACAATCACGCTGGCATTGCCCACCTCACGCACAAAATAATCACCTGAGTTCGGAATCTGCTCGGTGCGCCCCGTGCACAGCCACATGTCAAAGTGGATCGCCTCCATCTCGCGCTGAAACCACTCGGCGTCTGTGTAGCAGCGCTGCGGCAGCGTGATGGCTTCGGCAATGGCTAATGCAGGTCGGCTGTTGTTGTACATCGTGGACATCGAAACCTCCTGACATCAACGGCTCTGTGGCCTCCGCGTCCCCTGTGTCCTCTGTGTTGAGGCGTTGAGGTGTTGTCTATCTTCGCATCTCTTTCACAATCTCCCGCGCCGCATTCCTTCCCGACCCTCCGGTCAGCCCCGCGCCCGGATGCGTTCCCGACCCGCACAGATACAGATTGTGTACCGGCATGGCATACCGCGCCCAGTCCAGCAGCGGACGCATGGTAAAGAACTGGTCCAGCGCCAGCTCGCCGTGGAAGATGTGTCCGCCGGTGAGCCCATACTTGTCTTCCAGATCTTTCGGCGTGATGATCTGGCCGTCTTCCACCAGCTCCGGAAGATCGGGCGCATACTGCGCCAGCGTCTGCACCACGGTGTTGCCCAGCGCGTCGCGCTGCGCGTCCCAGTCCGTGCCTTTCAATTGAAAGGGCGCGTACTGCATATAAACCGACATCACATGCTTGCCCTGCGGAGCCAGCGAAGGATCAGTCAGTGACGGTATGGCCACTTCCATCCACGGCTGGCGGGAGAAGCCGCCGTACTTCGATTCGTCAAAGGCGCGCTCCATATAATCGATCTCCGGGCCAATATGGATGCGTCCGCTCAGCACGCTGCCATCGCCATTCACGCCGGTAAACTTCGGCAGGCGAGAGAGCGCCAGATTCACTTTGGCAACGGTGCCGGGCATCCGGTAGTGCAGCAGTTTGGTGACCAGGTCTGGCGAAAGATGCGTGGGATCCACCAGCCGCAGCAGCGTGCGCCGGGGATCGGCATTGGAGATCACCGTCTTCGCGCTGATCTCTTCGCCATTCTTCAGCACTACGCCGGTCGCCGTGCCGTCTTTGATGCGAATCTCTTTCACTTCCGCATCCGTGCGTATCTCCGCGCCTGCTGCCCTGGCGGCAGACGCCATGGCCTGAGTCACCGCGCCCATGCCACCCATGGCGAAACACGCCGAGCCTCCGGGATGCGAATCGCCAGCGCCGCGCAGCAGCAGCACCAGACTGCTGCCCGCCGACCACGGCCCCATCGCCGTGCCAAAAACTCCCCGCGCCGCAATTGTGGCCCGCAAAAGCTCGGTCTCGAAAAACTCCGCCACCAGGTCGGCCACGGCCATGGGCCCCCAGCGCAGCAGCCGGTACATATCTTTCTTGCCCAGCTTCCGCAGGCTGCGCCCGGTTTGCAGCATGGCCCAAAGGTCGCCCCGGCTCGGATCATCCACATTCGGCGGCGTCACCTTCATGGCTTCGCTGATCACATGGCTGATCTTCTTGAGTGATTCCTGAAACACCGCATACTGCGCGGCGTCTTTGGCTGAAAATTTTTCAATCTCCTTCGCCGCCAGTTTTGCGTCGTTATAAAGCGTGAGCGCGCGGCCGTCGGGCGAAAGCGCGGTCACTCCGGCATTCGCGGCGATCATCCGCAGCCCGTGTTTCGCCAAATCCATATCGCGGACCACTTCCGGCAGCAGCGGCCCGGCGGAATGGGCCAGCGTGGAGCAGCGAAAGCCCGTATGAAATTCCTCGGTAATGGCCGCGCCGCCCACCTGCGCCCGGCGCTCCAGCACCAGTGGCCGGAACCCGGCTTTGGCCAGATAGAATGCGGTCACCAGCCCGTTGTGGCCGCCGCCGATAATGACCGCGTCGCGCGTCTCCGCCATGTCTTTAGTTTGCTCCCGTATCTTTCAGGATTTCCATCGCCGCCAGCCGTCCCGGCGCGCCCATGATTCCGCCGCCCGGATGCGTGGCCGATCCGCACATATACAGATTTTGTATGGGCGTGCGGAACTGGGCATAACCCGGCACCGGACGCAAAAAGAAAAGCTGCTCCAGCGATAGCTCGCCCTGAAAAATGTTGCCCTCGCTCAGCCCAAACTCGCGCTCCAGATCGAGCGGCGTCAGCACCTGTTTGTGGAGAATAATGTTTTTGATGTTCGGCGCGTACTCGCTGATCGTGTCGATCACGTTGTTGCCAAACGCCTCGCGCTGCTCGTCCCAGTTCAAACCCGGCCTCAGCTTGTACGGCGCGTACTGCACAAAGCACGACATCACGTGCTTGCCCGGCGGCGCCACCGAAGGGTCGGTCAGCGAGGGAATCACCATGTCGATATAAGGCCGCCGCGAGAAGTTGCCGTACTTGGCGTCGTCGTACGCCCGCTCCATATATTCCACGCTGGGCGAAATCGAGATCGCCCCGCGCAAATGGTGCCCCGGCCCCGGCAGGCACTTGAAATCCGGCAGAGCGTCCAGCGCCAGGTTCACCTTGCCCGACGATCCCCGATATTTATACCGCCGCACCTCTTCCAGAAACTCATCCGGCAGATGGCCTTCTTCGATAAAGCGAATAAACGTGTTGCGCGGGTCCACGCTCGAAGAGATCACCTCGGCCCGAATCTCGTCGCCGTTGGCCAGTACCACGCCCTGCGCCCGGTTGTTCTTCACCACGATCTGCGCAATCGGCGCCTCGGTGCGAATCTCCACGCCCAGTTCGCGCGCCGCGTCGGCAATCGCATTGGAGATCGCCCCGGTCCCGCCCCGCGCAAATCCCCAGGAGCGAAACGCGCCGTCAATCTCGCCCATGTAATGGTGGAGCAAAACGTAAGCCGTCCCCGGTGAGCGCACACCTAGGAACGTGCCAATAATTCCCGAAGCAGACATAGTGGCCTTGAGCACGTCGGTCTCGAACCACTGGTCGAGAAAGTCCGCCGCGCTCATGGTCATGAGCTGCACCTGGTTGTACTTGTCTTCGGAAGTCAGCCCCTGAAAGCGCCGTCCCAGAAACAGCATCTTCATCAGCTCGCGCGGATTCAGCGTGGCCGGGTCGGGCGGAGTCATGCTCAGAATCGGCTTCACAAAGCGGCACATGGCCTGCATGGCCTTGCCGAACTCCTCGTAAGCCTCGGCGTCGAGCTTGGAGTGGCGGGCAATCTCGCGCCGCGTCTGCCCGTGGTCGTTCACCCGCCACAGATAATCGCCGCTGGGCATGGGGGTAAACGTGCCGTCGAGGGGCAGAATTTCCAGACCATGCCGGGGCAAATCGAGGTCGCGGATAATCTCCGGCCGGAGCAGCGACACCACATACGAGCACACGGAAAACTTAAAGCCCGGAAACACCTCTTCCGTGACCGCCGCACCGCCCAGTACGTGCCGACGCTCCAGCACCAGCACCTTCTTGCCCGCACGCGCCAGATAAGCGGCATGGGTAAGGCCGTTGTGCCCGCCGCCGATCACAATCACATCGTATTTCGCTCCGGAACCATTGGAAATAGAAGCCATAAGCGCAAAATACCTGCTGTTTCTAAAAGCTGGTGCAACTCGAAGGGGGTACCGCCCCTCCCTAAAAATCATGCTTCTGCTGAAAACAAACCACTTAAGCCATTTTGGCCCAAGGGTGGCCCTTGGGTGGCCCAACGGCCACCCAAGCTTTTTACCCCATAAAAACCAAAAGCCGCAACCGGCACAACACCGACTGCGGCAAAGACAGCATTATTGATAGCAAATAAATGGCGAAAAAGCAATGAGAATCTGGATGATAGCGTTATCGCTATGAAAAAACTATTGGAATGTCATTCTGGGCACGGATCGCGAAGAATCCCACGACGGATGGTCAGTGGGACACAGTTTAGAAGTTTTATGAAGACTAGCGTTGGCTAAGAGTAACAAGAAACTTCCAAAGTGGATCAGAGATGCTTGCATCAAAAGGATGTCCAAGTGCGCGGAAGGACATTACTAGGATCTTCCACAAGTATACTGCGGCATTGAATACTGCTAATCCAGCAGTACTTTCATTTTTTTGTGATCGCTTAATAAAGAATGGTTCTCCACGCGGGACAGCATGCGCGTCAACGCTAACAACTGTGGCATGAACGTATTGAGACGTCCAGAAATAAATCCAGTCATAGTCAAATTCCCATTTGAATGGGGTTCCATGAACGAATTCATGTTTGTCGGGTTCGGTTGCCATCATCCAAGCGCCGCCCCTACTCGCTTTACGATTCTTAGTTTCAGTCCACGACGTGCGGCTCGGGTACTTGCGGGCAACATTCGCATATATCTTGTAATCCTTCATCATCTTGCGTAGCTGTTGCTTGCTGTACATCGGTATGTCATTGCCTTTATCATCTTTCTTGAGCATATGCTTAAGTGTCCGTCGTATTAGCTCCATTTTCCAGCGGGCAATATAATCCGCAAATCGCTTCGCACGTCTTTCAGAATACCGATTAGTAATAAAGCGTAGGTTAAATGCAATTTCAACCAACGTCCTAGACAATCCAAACGCCTCGTCTGAAAAACCAGCGTCAACAAGGCTAACTACTGCCTCGGACACCTTGATGCTTTTTGATACGTGGGCCAGCACAACCTGATCAATATAGACGCCGCGGCGCGCATGATATCGTTTATTGTCGAAGAATGTCTTTATCTTGCGGATCAAGCGCTTCATTTCACGTCTGTGCTTGGGGCTGAGTTCTCTTGATACTTCTTTCATACCTCAAATCATAATGCATCGCATTGTTACCTGACACAAATATCATCAATTGCCTATTTTGCCTGCTACTAAATCACTCATGAACCAGTGAATTAAGCCAAGCTTTTCCGTATAATCGTCCATCAACGAAATGGCTCAGTCATCATCCGCAGTGGTTGCAACTGGGCTCGCATCCCGGCCGGCAACAGAAAGGCGCATGTGTTACGAATTCTGATTTTGGCAATCGGCCTCCTGTCCGTGGCCGCCGCACTGGCGCAGGACAAGGTAAAGCAGCAGAACGCGAGCGAGGTACATCAGCTCTTCATTCAGGACCAGTGGGACCGTGGCGCAGAGCTGGGCGATGAGAAGCCCGGTTCGAAGCGCGTGCCGCTTACCGGCGAACAGATGCAGGCCAATGACGCTGCCCGCCGCAAGCGCGTGCGTGAAATGATGGAGCAAAAGCTGCTCACTACCGGCAACGATTTTCACGACGCGGCTTTCATCTTTCAGCACGGCAGCGAACCCGAGGATTACCTGCTCGCCCATGTACTCGCGATGGTAGCTGTGTCCAAAGGGGATGCGAGTGCTCGCTGGATCGCCGCCGCAACGCTCGACCGCTATCTTCAGTCCACGGGCGAGGCGCAAATTTTCGGCACGCAGTATCTTACCGCGGCTTATAAGGAGTATCTCAGGCAGAAGAAGATCGCGAGAGAAACCGGATATAGCCCCTGCCATGCCGGTCCTGGTGAAATGTGCCCGCCAACGGCCCAGGCCGCCTCCGCTCCCGGAGCACAGAAGCCTGCATCAGGCGATGAATATACCCTGGAACCATACACTTCCGCGCTCGTTCCTGACTCATTGCGCCAGGAGTACTGCGTCGGTCCAGTTGCGGAACAAAAGAAAAATGTGGAAGAGTTCAACCAAAAGAAAGAGCTATCGCGGCAGCCAATTCCAGGTTGCGGGAGGTGACCGTGACCTGCGGCAAAAGTGGATGGCATTCATCTTGCGGATCGGAGTATGCTGGTCGCGCGGTTATCAATATAATTCTCCATTCATATTATTGAGGTCTCCCTTTGCCCGTCGGAACCGCATTGCACGAACGCACTCTGGCCCTGTGCCACAGCCTGAATTACCGCGAATGGTCGGGATATTACACCGTCAGCTCGTATGAGGTGCATCACGAGCACGAATACAACGCCATTCGCAACGCCGCCGCGCTCATCGATATCACGCCGCTGTACAAGTACATCGTGCAGGGCCGGGACGCCACCCGCCTCGTCAATCGCGTGATCACCCGCGATATCAATAAGGTCAAACCCGGCCAGGTGATTTACTGCTGCTGGTGTGATGAGCAGGGCAAGGTCATCGACGATGGCACCATCACCCGCCTTGAAGAGAACAAATACCGCTGGACCGCCGCCGACCCCAGCCTGCGCTGGTTCCGCCAGAACGGCCTCAACATGGACGTGGCCATTGAGGACGTCTCCGAGAGCGTCGCGGCCCTCGCGCTGCAGGGGCCGACCTCCGGACGGCTGCTCAAAAGCGTGGCCCAGGCCGACATCGCCAATTTGAAGTATTTCCGCATGACCAGCGGCAGCATCGCCGGCGTGCCCGTGGACATCTCGCGCACCGGATACACCGGCGACCTCGGCTATGAAATCTGGGCGCCGTGGAGTGACGCCGTAAAAGTCTGGGACGCGCTCATGGCTTCCGGACGCCAGTTTGATATTCACCCCGCCGGCATGCTGGCCCTCGACGTGGCCCGCATTGAAGCCGGGTTGCTGCTGATCGAAGTCGATTACATCAGCAGCAAGAAGGCCCTCATTCCTGAGCAAACATACTCGCCCTTTGAGCTGGGCTTCGGCAAAATGGTCCATCTGGAAAAAGAAAACTTCGTGGGCCGCAATGCCCTGATCCAGCAGCAGAAGACCGGCGTTGCCCGGCAGCTGGTTGGCCTCGAAATGGACTGGGTGGAAATCGAAGAACGCTACGAAAAATTCGGCCTTACTCCCGCCGCCGCCACTCAGGCTTCGCGGGTGCATGTGCCTGTCTATCTCGGCAGCAAGCAGGTGGGCAAAGCGACCTCCACCACCTGGTCGCCAATTCTCAAAAAGATGATTGCCCTGGCCAGTGTGGATACAGCCCACGCGCAGCCAGGAACCAAATTGCAAATGGAAATTACCATTGAAGCCGTGCGCCAGAAAGTGGCCGCCACGGTCGTGAAACTGCCCTTCTTCAATCCCGGACGCAAAACCGCCACGCCGGTGTAATGCGCGTTCTCATGGCTATCCATGCCGCTGATGCTGGAAGTATGCCGCGCAGCAGTGTTGATCGCGTAGTGCTATAAACGGCAGCGCCCACGCAGTTTTAAGGCTGTCATCCTGAGCGAAGCGCCGCGAGCAAGTGAATCCATAACAAACCGAGGGGCGCGCAGTCGAAGGATCCCGGGAATGCCAGTACATACATGGTGCTTTAGGGAGTTCTCACGAAAACGCACCAGGGCTTTAAAGAATAAAGCACGCGGTTTTCCTTATCCCATGCCGAGATCGGCGGAAGATTCAAGCGGCGTGCCGCATACACGGCAAATTACGGCGGAGCAGTCTCCGCAAATCAGAGGATCGTTCACTTCGCGGGCGCAGTTTGGGCAGTAAAAAGTGTCAGCAGGCGGTTGCACGGATTTTACCGGATCAGGCATTGAGCCAATCTAAGTTTCAAATGTAGCATAGTAAGTATGAACACCATCCCCCATGCCATCCAGACTTCCGCCGACAAAAAACTTCAGGAAGAGTTCAACCAGTGGGCCGCTGCCGGCCGCGGTGACGAGATGGAAGGCCATCACTCAGACATCACCGAGCAGACCATTGCCCTGATGGGTCTCCGGCCTGCCGACCGCGTGCTCGACCTGGGCTGCGGCACCGGCTGGGCTTCGCGCCGCCTGGCCAGGCTGGTTCCAGTAGGACAGGTAACCGGTATTGATGTGGCCGACGAGATGCTGCGCCGCGCCAAGCAGGCCTCCGCTGGAATCGAGAATGTCCGTTACGTGTGGGGATCGGCCGAGAGCATTCCCGCGCCCGACAACTCGTTCGACAAAATTCTCTCCGTAGAATCTTTTTACTATTACGCTGATCAGGGCAAGGCCCTCGAAGAGATTCGCCGCGTGCTGATGCCGGGCGGCCGGGTATTCATCCTGATCAATCTGTACAAGGACAATCATTACTCCCTCCGCTGGGTGAGTGAACTGAAAGTCCCGGTGCAGGCGCTCTCGGAAGCCGAGTATCTGGAACTACTTCGCCGTCACGGCTTTTGCAACGTCCAGGGCCAGCGCATTCCTGATCGCAGTCCATCGCCGGACGAATATTCCGGTAAGTGGTTCAAGAGCGCCGCTGAACTCAAAGACTTCAAGCGCATCGGTGCGCTGCTGTTGATGGGCACAAAATAACGGGCACGAAGCCACAAGGACAGACCAGGAATGCCCTCCACGCAAGAGACGGAACAGCCGTATTCCCACGCGCATCTCAGCCCAGACCCTGCCCCGCATGAGGGCGAGCCGTCACGCCCGGCGGGTGGACGAAGGTTCGCCATAGACCTGAAGCCGCTCAGAATCTCGCGCGACTTTCGCCTGCTTTTTCTCAGCCAGACCATCTCTTACTTCGGCTCCATGATGACCCTCGTGGTGCTGCCGGTGCAGATGTACCAGCTCACCCACTCCACTCTCGCCGTTGGGCTGCTGGGCGTGGCCGAATGCCTGCCCCTGGTCATCACCGCGCTGGCCGGCGGCGCTCTGGCTGACTACTTTGACCGCCGCCGCATGGTCCAGATCAGCGAACTGCTCATGGCGGCAGGGAACGGGGCACTGCTTCTCAATGCCTTGTCTCTTCATCCCCGGCCATGGGTGCTCTTTGCCTGTGCCAGCACCTTTGCCGCGCTCAACGGATTGAAGCGACCGTCGCTACAGGCCATGTTTCCCAGAGTTGTAGCGCCGGAGCTTATGCCTGCGGTCTCGGCGCTGAACTCGCTTGCCGGAACCACCGGGATGATTCTTGGTCCCATGGCCGGAGGCTTCTTGGCCTCCGCCGCCGGCCCGGCGCGAGCTTACACCATCAGCCTGACTACTCTGCTGATTTCGCTTTCCGCGCTGCTGATGCTGCGCGTGGCCTCGGCTCCCGCGGACGCCGAACGGCCCGGCTGGCGCACAGTCGCTGAAGGTCTGCGCTATGCAAAGAGCCGCCCCGAGTTGATGGGCACGTACCTGATTGATATGAATGCCATGTTCTTCGGCATGCCCATGGCGCTGTTTCCTGCCATCGCCGCCGGATTCGGGGCCGCGTCGGTCGGCCTGTTGTACGCCGCGCCTGCGGTCGGTGCGCTGCTGGCCACCCTCACCTCTGGCTGGACCAGCCACATTCGCCGCCAGGGACTGGCCGTAACCATTGCCGCCGGATTGTGGGGCGTGGCCATCGTGGGCCTGGGATTCTCTCTGCGCCTCTGGATCGCGCTGCTCTGTCTGGTGCTGGCGGGTGCGGCGGACGGCGTGAGCGCCCTCTTTCGCATGACCATGTGGAACCAGACCATCCCCGACCATCTGCGCGGACGCCTGGCCAGCATCGAGATGATCAGCTACATGACCGGCCCGCTGCTCGGCAACGCGGAAGCTGGCATAGTGGCCAGCCTGTTCGGTCTGCGCGCCTCCGTAATCTCCGGCGGAATCCTCTGCGTGCTGGGGACAGGCGTGCTGGCCGTGGCCTTGCCGGCCTTTCTCCGCTATGACAGCCGCGAAGGACTCGCCCGCAAACAGCGCGAAGAAACCGCCCGGGCCGCAACGATTGGGTAATGGCCAGTAATTTTCGCAAGAGCGCTAAGCAGGGTAGTGAACCCGGAGATAAAACCGATCCCGAGCATTTCACTTACAAAATTCCCGCCATGGGTGATAATCTAATTCTGCCAGTCCTTCGCGCGCCCGTAGCTCAGCTGGATAGAGCGGATGCCTCCGGAGCATCAGGCCGGGAGTTCGAATCTCTCCGGGCGCACCATTCCTTCGATTTGGCCCTTTGGAAGATCAGGTCAAAGGGCTTTCTATATGAAGGATAAAGACTTACGCCGTCCGTCTTGCAGTTCGAACATACCATTTTGAGCAGTTTGGCCTGTTCTGCGGGAGTTTGCGTAACATACAGAAAATAAGCCTTATTCGCGAGTTCTAAGGTTCTTTTCGCGTTGAGCAGTAAATCGGGGCTTGCCTCTTCCAAACCTCGCATGGCGGTCAGGATTTGTTGTTCCTCAAGCCGCCAGTCAGAAGTTTTTCTGCTCCAGAAATCCTCATCGATCTTGCCATCCAGCTTATCGGTGTATGCCTGATCGATGCGGTGCCGCACTGCGGCAAGGCGCTGCTGGAGCCGCTCCGTTTGTTCTTTCTTCAGCGCCTGCGTGTGGCGCTGGTCATCGGTAAGGGATTTATCGAGCTGCGCCAGAATGTCATCGGGGATATGGATATCCTGAAGAATCCGACCCAGGTTTGCGGCCAGCTGCTCCTCACGCACATACGGCAGCGCGCATTTTCCTCTGGAGCCAGTGCAGCGGTAATAGGTATAACGCTTCTTTTTGATTTCAGCGGTAACCATGCAGTCATCAAAGGCACAGGTAAGCAGTCCGCGAAAAGCGAAGTCATGAGTCTTGTATCTGGGCCGGTTATGACCGTGGAGCACGTCCTGGACCTGTTCAAACAATGCAGCGCGGATAATCAGGGGATGATTGCCCTGATATCGTTCACCATCCCAATCGAAGAATCCGTTATAAAAGGGGTTCTTCAGCAGCTTGTGAATGTAGCCCTTCTGGAAGGCGCGGCCCGTTTCGCGGTGAATGGCCTCGCGCACCTCGGCGAGAGAATATTGGCCTGTGGCGTACAGCTCAAACATACGTTTAATGAGGTCTGCATTTGAGGAATCCACTTCAATGGTGTGCTGCAACTTGTTGTTGATGTAGCCCAGGGGAGGACGGCTGGGATAGATTCCCTGAGATGCCTTTTCCCGCATTCCTTTGCGGACTTCTTCGCGCAGGTTTTCGATATAGTTGCGTGCAATCACCAGCTGGATTCCATGAATCAGTTTGGCCTGTGACTTGGAATCCTTGCTGATGATCTGGCCTTCCTTGGGAAGATGAATCTCCACGGCCATATCTTCCAGTGTTACGCAGTCATGAAAATTGCGGTACAGGCGGTCGGTCTTTTCCACAATAATAATGCGGCAGAGAGGATTCTTTTTAAGGAACGTGACCATTTCCCCGAACTGTTTGCGGCCAGCGACCTTGGCCGTCTCCACGTCCACGAACTCCTGGGCAATGGTGAAACCGTTCTTCAGGGCGTATTCGCGCAACAGCTTCAACTGTGCCGGAATGGAGAAGCCTTCTTTCTCCTGGTCTTTGCTGGAAACACGCGCATAGATCACGGCTGTTTTGACGGACATTTTCATGTTCCTCTCCCTAAATCCAGTTACTTCGTCTCTTTCAGATCGCTTTTGGCGGGCCAGCCATGGGCGGCAGCGGCCTGCTGAAACTCTGAGTTTATCTGATACACGCGATAAGGCTTGCCGTGTCGATGGCGGGTGTCGTGGGTATAGACCCGGCGCGGTTCAATGGCAAAGATTAAAGCCACCTTGGCAATTCCCGAAAGCATCCCGGCCAAAACCTTGTTGTCGGGTATGTCCAGAAGCTCGCGCAGTTCGATTGCTTCCATCCACGCGGGGCCGGATTGGAGCAGTGCCGCCAGAAAGCGGCGTTGCTGCAACTGAATGCGCCCGGTGAACCGGGTAAACTCCTCGTCGGTCCAGGGTGTGTCTTCGCGGACAATCCGGCTGCTTTCCAGAGTTGCCAGTGCCCGCTGCATATCATTGACCGTGCGGCAGCGGATGGTCTTTCCCTGATATTCAATCTCGTAAGGAAAATTTGCCGAGGATACTGGCTTTGGCATCAATATACGATGCCATAACGCGCTATGTGTATCAGGAGCAGGCACGTGTTTCATATCGCCTTTTTCTTTTTGTCCCATGCGTCCAGCAGGGACAAAAATTCCCGCAGCGCCGCCAGTTCCTCCTGTCTGAGAGGCCCGTCAGAGACGGGCTTGCTCTCAGCAACAGGTTGACTCTGGCCTGGTACGCGCTCGGAATCCTCGAATTGGGGCCGTGTGGCCACGTATGGGTTACTCCACAGGAATGATCCTGTTGTTTTTGTTCAGACGATTACCTCCTCGTCTGACTGGCGTGCGAATGTGGACCCACCCGGAAGTAAGCAATGAAGCACAGGAGCCAGGTGAAACAAACCAGGCCGGAAATCCCCAATCCGAGAATCCGGCCAGTCCTGCCCATGTCTTTGATTTCTGTGTTGCCGTAGACCTGGTTTTTGAGAAGCAACCATAGCTGGAAGTTGTTGGCCGATCTCGCTGGCAGCAGTTCAAGTTCTTTGCCTTCGCTCCGTGCCTTCTCAGAGAGCGTAAAGGGCACTACGGCCCCGTCTGGCGTGCGTGTTTCTTTCAGCCACACATCTTCCGGAGCTGGAAACGAAAGGATCTGGTCGGCCTTCTCAACGACCAGCAAACGGTAAACACTTTCTTTGGCAAAGGAGAACTCTGCCTTGCGATAAACGGGAAAGAAGTATTTCTGCAAGGGAGAGAATTGCTCTATGTGATGGAAGGTGAACGCAATCTGGGGAATCGTAATTCCGACCAGAAGAAAGAAAGCAGACCACACGAATATGGTTTCGGTGTGTTTCACTATCCAGCGGAAAAGACGGTCGTTGCGTTCATGTGATTTTTTCTGTAACTGTTGATTCGATTTCATATACGCATTTGCTCCACGCCTGAATACAGGCTTTTATGATCTGGAGAGTATTGCTACTCTCCGACTCCTTCGCCCATGCCGTAACCTCCGGCATAGCCTTGATGGCCCTGGCCTTCGCCGTGAGCGTGTCCGTGACTCTCCTGCGGGGAGTCGTGCCCGGCCTCATTTCCGTGGGTGTGACCGGCGGGCGACTGTTCCAGGTCATGTCCATTTCCGTGCTCGTGAGTCAATCCCTGACCTTGCTCGTGCGGCTGGCGCTGGCCTGATCCGATTGCCGTGCTGCGGGAGTGCTCACGACTCAACCGATTTGCCAGTTCGGCGGCGTCATCGGTGTAAATCTGCGCATCATAGCGTGCGCGTGAAACTGCCACGTAAGCCATGCGCTGATTTGCCAGTTGTTCTCCCAGTTCGGTGTCAACATGGATCAAAACCCGGTCCGTGGTTTCTCCCTGGCTGCTGTGACTGGTCACGGCATAGCCGTAATCGAGATGCGGGTGTTCCCTGATATTGAAGTGAAGAAGGCGGCCCGAGTCGGTACGAATCAACAGCTCACCATCCTGCTCGACGCTATGGATGGTTCCCAATTCACGGTTGGCGACATGAAACTCTCTGGCCGGGGCGGTGAACTGGATGCGGTCGCCTGTGGAGAATTCCCGCTCGGCTTCCCGATAGACGGAAACGCCCTGCAATCGGCGTGGGTCGTAGGTGACCTGCTCGCCGTTGTCGCGTTTCACGGTCAGCAGGTTTCTGTTCTGCTCGATGCTCTCAACCCGGGAGTATTCCCCAGCCTGAATGCCTGCGGCGCGACTGCCTTTTGAATAGCGAAGAATATCTCCGGATTCGTACTTCACAGCCCAGGCGCGATCTGCTCCGGTCATATCCTGTCTTGGCTCCAGGACGCGCTGCTTATGCTGCCCGGCGAGTTGGCCTCGTTTCTGTCGCTCCGCGTGAATCAGCACGTTTAATTCGCGGCGGGAATCGTTGTCCGGCGAAATAACCAGGGTGCGTTGCGAGCGTTCCACATACTCGGTTGCTATGGTGGCAAGGCGTTCGGCGCGGTCAACGATCTCATGGACGCGGCCCTGCACGTCCAGGTTCCGGATGGCGTCCCTGGTTTGGCCTCGGGCAAGGTGTTCAACCGTTTCTTTCAGGGCTGCATCTTTTTGGCGAATGATCTCATCCAGGCGGGCAGTGCGCATTCCCGCCTCCTGGAGTTGCTGAAAGGGCTTTCCCGCTTCGACAGACTCGTGCTGACGCACATCGCCCACAAGCAACACCCGGTCCTGCTGCCACAGCCGGTGAAAGAATTCGTTCATCTGCCGCGTGCTGCTCAGGCTTGATTCATCCAGCACATACAAATGGCGTTGCGCGGTATCTGTCTGAGCCTGCTGAGCAAGATGACGCTGGAGGGTGCTGGCTTCGATCCCGGCTTCGGCGAGCTGATGAGCTGCTCGGGATGTGGGCGCGAGACCCTTGACGACATAGCCTTCGTGCTCGGCGGCTTCGCGGATCACCGATAGCGATGTTGTCTTACCGGCTCCGGCAGCTCCCTGAAGGGCGCTGATCTGGTCATGGCCGCTGAGGACTTGCTGTACTGCCTGCTGCTGGCTGGGTCGCAGATGCCCAAAGCTTTCCTGAATGATTTGGCCAGATTCAGGGCTGACCAGGGCCTGGTACTTGTCCTGTCCGGCGCGCATGATGCGGATGTTGTCATGCTCCCGGGCGATCATCTCTTCGCTGGTAAAACTCCGCGCCGCTTGCTGTTTATGGCTTTCGACTTCAATGAATCCGTGCCGCTCGATCTCGTACTCAAATTCGTTCCGAACCTGAGCCAGGGACGCGCGGCCCATGGAGCGTTTGAGGGCATCGCGCATCAAGTCGCGTTCGTCCGCGACTGCCTCCCGCTCCAGGTTTCTTTCGCGGGTATAGTTCAGAGCTTTGTCGATGGCCCTGCCGGTTTCGATCTCATTCGCTGGCGCAAAGTGTTGCCCTCGTTCTTCGGCGACGTGGATAACCAGTTGCGGCTGATTGCCATATTTCTCAGCCATCTCCAGGTGGCGGCGCTGCATTTCCTCGTGCGTAATATCCAGCTTCGCGTGACGGGTCCGATGCTGGGCTATTTCCGCCGCTTCGGCACTGCTTAAACCATCTGCCGCCAGTTGCTCCTGTATCTCTCGCCGGCGCGGACTGGAGGCTTCCAGATATTCCTGGCTGTAGCCTTTTATTTCCGGCGCTCCGCTGGCACTCTGTTCGACTTCATAACCGAAAGTGCGCAGGCGCAGCGCCAGCTCGGAACGATAAACAGCGGTTGCATATTGCTGCGAACGGTACAATTCGCGTGGCTGCATGGCGCGGGTTTCACCGCTCTCCCGTTCGGTAATGTTGAACACTACGACATGGGTGTGCAGCTGCGGCGCGGCGTAGCCGTTCACCGGACGGCTGGAATCATGTTCAAAGCGGGCGGCAACCCATTGGCCGGTTGTTTCCGCCAGCTGGTTGCCGCCGAGACGTGCCTGGACGTAAGGCTCCAAAGCATTCAGAGCAACTTCCACGCTCTCCCGGTGCGCCTGCCGGACGCGTTCATCGCCGGCCACCAGGGCCGTGAGTGAAACGCTTTTGGGCGCGGCGAAGGTGGCATCCCATCCGGCCCGGTGCTCCATCGTGCGTATGGTCTTGCCATCCAGATTGACGTACTCATAAGCGGCACGATGGCGCACCAGTTGTTCTCCGGTCAGCGGATGCTGCCCCTCAGCCAGACGGGCAAAGTGCTCTTCGGAAACTGCGCCGGACAGGCCCCAGCGCTCCGCCAGCTTTCCATGCCATTCGCCCTGGATGGTCTTTCCCTGGCTGTAGTAATTCTCCTGCGCATTGGAAAAGGACTGCTCGTGGTAGCGCTGGGCCTGTCCCGAACTAAGCGGTTTGGAAATGGTCAACATGTCGGTTCACTCATTTCCAAAGCGGCTTCTTTACGCTCTTCCCGGTATCGTTGCCGGGCGTCGCTCCGTCGTCATTCGATGACGGAGCACTGCCGTTTCCGCTGCTCTCGGGCGCCGGTGGAACAGGCGGTTCGAAGCTTGCTTTCCTGAGAACGAAACCGGGATGCCGCTGCGGTCTGGGGATAAACGGGAAGCTGATTCGGGTAACGAGATTGCCCAGCTTGACCCAGCCATAGCCCTTGCCAGCGCCCTGAATTTCCTCCCTTGGCACCAGAGGACGCGTCTCGCGGTTGATGCGATACATGCGCGTTTCCCGGTGCGGTGGCATCAGGGAATCGCTGCGAGTTTCCTCGAGGTACTCCCAGGCAACATCGCCGATGGAATCGGAAACCCATCTGGCAGCGCGTGGCTCATCGTTGCCCAGAAAGATTTTGGTCTTGAGCAGCGAGAGCATGTTTTCGGCCACCTTCCCGTACAGCGCTTCCAACTGGCTGGGTCCCTGAAAAAAGAGCCATAGCGGGCTATACGACTTGCGGTTCTCCTCCAGCGCCGTGGTCAGTTGCGGCAGTTTGTGCAGGGTCTGAACCTCATCCAGCAGATACCAGGTGCGGCGCGGTCCGGGCTTGCCCTGGTTCATTCCGCGCAGGATCAGCACATCCATCCACATCGAAATCAGCGGCAGGACCTGGGCGCGGAACTCCGGGGCGCTGGTAATGAAGATCCAGCCGTCACGAGTTTTGGCCCACTCCGTGGCCGTCCACGAACGGCGGCACTCTTCTTTGCGCGGCAGCAGCTGAAGGCTGTCGGCAATCATGCTGAGGCTGCCAAACATTCCGCCACGCTGGGGACCGGCGTCGCGAAAGATCATGCCTGCCTGCGGTGTCCCCTGCATGCGCCGGTCAATCTCTTTTACGTCGCTCAGCCACTCGATCAGCTGTGACGGTGTGGGCTTCAGGTTCAGCAGGCGGGCCATGATCTTGCGCGCTCCTTCGGCGAAGAACGGGTCTTCTCCGGGTTTCTCCGGAAACAGAGCGTGCGCTATGGCCAGGGCTTCCGCCGGATGCGTGATTTCATCGGCGGGCGACCAGTACGGCATGAGTACGTCCTGAGCGTTCAGGTGAATATCCCCACGCTCGGGACGAAAGAATTTGCCTATCACTTGCTGGCCGGGATCGTAGATGACCGCGGCTTCTCCCCGCTCTTCGATCTGGGCGGCGATCTGTTCGAGGATGATGTTCTTGCCATTTCCGGACCCGCCCATGCAAACGCCGTGGTAGTCTTCGAGCGACTTCGGAATGCGCACCGTGGCGTATTCGCGGCGCAGGATTCTGTCCGCAAGCGCGGGTTTTTCGAGCGTGACAAAACCGATGCCGGTGGACTTGTATCGGCGGTTGAATTCTGCTGCCGAGACCATCTCCGGCCCTGCCACATGACGGCCATATTTGCGCGTCAGAGCGCGCTTTCTGTCTTTGGGAATGGCGACACAGAGGCAAATCAGAAGAAATATGCCAGCGTCCTCCAGTGGCTCTGCCACGGTGAAGCGTACGAGTTCATTGAGAGTCAGGCCCTGATAGACCCAGCGGCGAAGTCCGTCGAGGAGATCCGCCTGCCTGATGTCGTGTTTGGGCAGCAGGAGCAGGGTGTAGCCTTCCTGGGCTGCCTGGTCATTCAGCTGGAAAGGAACTGTTTTTTCGCTGTCAAGTACGGTCTGGCCAGCCTGCATCTGCTCATTGGTTGGCCAGGTATAGTCGTTGGTGTGGGGATCCCGAACCGTCAGGAGGCGGATATGAAACTTGCCGTGTCCCCAGGTCGCCCAGCAGTACTGCTCCAGGAAGTGGCGCTGAAGCGGTAGCCAGGCCAGGTAGGTCAGCACGATCAGGGTGACAGCCAGGGCGATCGAGAGAATCAGTGAGGCGATGGTCCAGACCGGCTTGTCGCCGGGCCAGTCGGAAGGATGAGAGCGAGTCCATGATTTCTGCTGCATAAATACTCCGTATGAACGCCGCCCTTAAAAAATGGGCGGAAACTCTTGCGTTCAAACGGAGACTCTCACGGGTTTAAAACTCGGGCAACTTTTCAAGGAAATGCTGGAAAGCAGCGGGCAGGAATATCGTCAGGGGAGCAAAACATTACCCCCGGAGCAGGCAAGCTGTTGAAAAGACTGTGGCTTGCTGGTCACGTTCTTCCTCAGAGTTTCACAGGGGAAACTCCGGCGCAGAAGGCAGGGCTTCGTTCGGGTTTCTCACATCGAACAAAAGTTTCTGGGGTTCAAAAACGTGTAAGTGACAGATAAAAAAGAGGTAATCTCCTGTATGTGAGCTTTCGCTTATGCGATTTGCAATGTTTGGGTTTATTCAATTCGCACAAGTGGTTCGTCTGCTGCCGTCTATCCCAAACAAGAAGTACGTAATTCTGTAATTCCCCTGTTTTGGAGTCATTTATCTCTTTTCCGCCGCTAAGCACTCCAATCCCGTCCTGAGCAACGTCAAAATTTGACCGAGTTTTCAACTCGTGTTAGGCAAACAAATATTTTGGCTCATTGCCGGTGAACTGCCAGTCGACGTACCCCTGAGTGCCCCGAGGTTAGCCGATTATGCTGAGTCAACCCCGATATGACCTGCTAAATAGAAGATTCGACTGCTCTACGACTCAGCATGGTTATCAACAAGTATTCGTTCCGATCCGAGTAGACCTGATAGCCGTCATGCAGCTATTGGAGGTGTTTGAAGGCAGGGCACGCACACTGGTTCGGGACCAGGGGGCGGAGGTTCAAATCCTCTCTCCCCGACCATTTATTTTCAGCGGCTTACAAAGATTCTGAAGTCCTGAAAAATCCCGCCGTAGGTAAAAATGTGACACTGTTTACCTTACGGATTTGCGAGAGAACTGCCCCACTGCCACAATTGGAAATATTTTCGTAAACTCTTGTGAAGCCCCATTTGGCGTTAGGGTCAAAATACTCAACTGGACCTTGCAAACATATTGCAGTCGGAAAACCGCAACTGGAAGTGAAAGACTCGTTTGCAGCATAACGAACTCGCTATGGTCATGGTGATCGGAGAGCCTGCGTGCCGAAGGCGAAGCCCAGCCCCGCAGAGATGTGGGAATCCCAACAGATTGAGGGGTAAGCTGAGAAAACGATGTTGGGGACACCCGGGTGTTTGGAGACAGAAAGGGTAAGAAGGCCAAGCGTGTGAATCAGGGAGACCCGGCGAAGAAGAACTCAGCGTTCATGGAGGGTTTCTCCCGAAGAACTGAGGTTGCCGGGAGATAGAGCGTCCATAGTAGCAAGGAAGCGCCGTAACGGGCGTGGAGCGAAGGGAGGCAGGAAGGTGGAGACGACGGGAGCAGACGGCAGCTAAACGGAGGCCAGTGCTCGCAAGAGCTAACCAATTCCGGAATGCATCGGGCAACACCAGCTTGGGTGTATAGCGTGACCCGCTGGACCCATCCGACTGTTGACAGCTTCAGAAACTGGGGTGAGCGGGAACGATATCCGCTGGCAAGGCAGAGCCACGTGCCTTCGTGGTTCTGTTGATGCGCGTTCAATCCTCTTGCAGGTAAAAACACCGACCGGAGAGCCGTATGCGGGAAATCCGCCTGTACGGTTCGGAGGGAAGGGGGAGCCGAAAGGCTCTTCCTTCCCCTAGTAAACCGTTTATCCCCTTTCAGCCATGTGGTAGTATGGGCCGACATCTGATCCAGTATGAGAGAGCTATTGTATCTGACGGCGTATCCGGAGATTGTTTGCGAATTAGGCGTCATCGTTCCCGACGTCCACGTAATCGCAAGGCGGATAAATTCATTACCTCAACAAAGTATCGATGTACTCGCAAAGAAAATTGCATCGGATGCATGGCTCGAAACCGGTAAAACGGTTCTGGCCATCCTCGCCGATTTTTACTTTGATAGTCCTGCATCGTTTTATTCCCCTTTCCCGCCCTTAACCGACCTTCATGCTTTTGCGGAAGAACACGCGGGACATGCCGGTGTCATGCGCGTTTCGTGCGCCGTCACGAACGATGGAACTGTTTTTCATACAGACGAACGGCACATTCCCGGGGAGATCAGCTCTTCTCCGCGAGGCACTTTGGGAACACCATTAGACCGACTATGGGTCCCCAATGGCTATCGTCGTACAATTTCAGAACTTATCGAATTTCAACCCCATTTAAATCGCCGCGATCGGGCTTACCGCATGGTTGCCAATCTTCTTGGAGGAACAGCGGAGCAGCCCTTTTATGAGGCACACATCACTGTGGAGATGCCGGATGGTCGAAATGAACGAATGTTTCGGGACGTCTGCGCAGCCTTAGGCATCAAAGCAATTCACATTGAGCTCGATGCGGGCAAGAAGCCAACGCATCTTATCACCGGGTCCATTCATCGCGGCGAGTTGTCGAAAGTGCAAACCGAGGTGGAAAAACTGGCACGGCTTCTGGAAGGGGCAGGCTTGCGGCCCACCCGTCACAAGATTGAGGCAATGATTCAAAATAGCCTGGTTCCCTTGACTGACGAGGATGCATCACGCCGCCCCCCGTCCAACTACTTTGAGTTTCACACCAAGGTGACCATTCACGAAAAGCAGGATACCGGAACCTTGCAGAATTTGTGCCACGAGTTTCAGGCGCATTTGGCCCGTTCCGCGTCCAATAAACTAGATGGCGGGTTCACACAAAGGTTTGTCACTGTGCGCTTCCACAATGAAGGACGGGCAACGGCCGAATCCACCTTCGCCAGGTTGGTAGAGCAACTCCGGGAGAATGGATATCAGCCTTCTCACTTACTTAAGGAATACGTGATTGTAGATACCAACCTCGATTTAGATGCCGGCTGGGCAGATTCCAGTGTCCCGGATGGGTGTTATACAAACTGCGATAAATTAGAGGCGAATGCATGTCCGTTTCAGGACGGAGCTTCGCGCAAGACATCTGAACCCTTTGTGAGCCTGAGCGAGGTGACATCATCTTATGGTGCTTGAACGACCGATTGAAAACAGACTCCGTCGATTGCTGCAGTTTTCCCTTGTAGTCTCGATGATCGCGTTGGTTTTGGCCGTGTACGCTGTTCTGCGGCCTGGTTCGGCCACAACCATCACCCAAGCGGAATCCGCCCTTGTGCGGACCAAGCGCACGAAAGTCTTACGCGTCGGTTACAGCGGCTTCCGTCCTTATACGATTATCGATGTAAATGCGGATCAGAGTAAAAGGGTGTCAGGCTTTTGTGCCGATATGGTCAACGAGATTGCTTCCCGACAAACTCCTCCCTGGACGGTGGAATGGCATCAAGTGACGTTCGAAACGCTCAAGGCAGACATGGAATCGGGCCGTTTCGATGTGTTTGCCGATGCTGTCTACCAGACGATGCCACGAGCCAGCGAGTTCGGCATGACGATACCTTACTCGTACTTTGGTGTTGCCGCTGGATTGGTTCGAAAAGACGACAATCGTTTCTCCACATTCGAGGACTTGGATAAGCCGGGCATCACGATTTCGCTTGCAGAGGGTTGGACTTCTACCGAATATGCCCGTGCTCATCTAAAACAAGCAAAACTGCAGGCTGTGGCCGTGGCGGACGATCCCTTCATTCAACTGCAACAAGTGATCGCCGGAAAGGCCGATGTTGCGCTGCAGGATGTGCCCACAATTCTGCAATTCGCCCGGGCTCATCCCAATGAGGTAAAGGTGCTTTGGGTTGATAACCCTCCCACGCGAGTTCCGGCCGGCTTTATGACGCGCCAAAACGAGATAGAGTTTCTCCGTTTTCTGGATGCTTCCATCAGAATCCTGGAAGCTGACGGGACCATGGCGCGTTTGGATCAGAAATGGGGAGCCCTTAGTGAGTTTCCCGCTCACAATTACAGCAAAGGCGCCGGTTTGAAACCCTAGCCATGGTTCGTGGGCAACTGGGGCGGAACTGCTGCTACACCATCATTATGGGATACAGTTGGGACTTCAGCGCGTTGCGCGGTTACGAAACCGCATTTCTTCTGGGCGCCCTTTTAACGTTGGCTCTCGGAGTGCTCTCCTCCGCTATAGGAACAATATTAGGCATTCCGATTGCAATCGCGCTTCGCATCCATCCCGTCATAGCCATACCCGTGGGATTGGTCATGGATGCTCTCCGCGCCATTCCCAATCTTGTTCTTATTCTGGCAGTGTATTACCTGCCTTACCAATCCCTGATTGGCAGAACAGGCCCTTCGCCATTTGCCGCCAGCCTCATTGGATTAATCATTGCGCAAATGGCATATAGCGCTGATCTGATTCGATCAGCCATTGATGCCGTGCCCGAAGCTCAATTGCTGGCTGTACGCGGGCTTGGATTTCGGGAATGGCAAGTCGCACGGTGGGTGACTTGGCCATCGGTCGTTAGACAGGTTCTTCCTTCTCACATGGCGTTGTGGATTGGCAACGTAAAGCTTTCCAGCCTCAGTCTTCGTCGCCCGCGTGGCAACGTCGCAGACGTTCAGATCGCTAGAAGCATGGTTGGTTGTGGCCGCAGTTTATGTTGTGTTGGTTACACCGATGACATTGTTGCAGCGGCGGATTGAGAGGTCGGCGTGGATCCGTCGCCAGTAGCGCCGTCGCTCAAAGTCAGGGAGCTTGGCGTTTCATACAACGAGCGCAAAATCATTTCCGCCTTTCAACTCGACCTTGCGCCCAGGAGCTGTACGGCCATTGTTGGGTACAGCGGTTCCGGTAAGTCTACGATTCTCAAGTCCCTGGCTGGACTGGTCAAGGCGGAGGCGGGCGAGGCCTGGCTGGATGGAGAACACTTTCTTGAAGCTGGCGGGCTTACCGTCCATCCATGGTCTTTACGCCGGCAGCTTACGTTGGTGACACAACAATGTGGACTCCAACCTCACAAGACTGTCATGGATAACATTGTGCTGGCCGCGATAGTAGTGATGGGAATCGCCAAACAAGAAGCTGTCGACCGCGCCCACGAAGTTACCGGGAAGCTTGGTCTGGTTGAGAAGCTTGGCTCTTACCCCGGTGAGCTGTCAGGTGGGCAACTGCAAAGAGCGCATCTGGCCAAAGCTTTGGTTCTTGAACCCAATGTTTTCCTGCTGGATGAGATCACTTCCAATGTCGATCCGCGGACCTCCGAAGCTATTGGGCAGACATTGCAGGACTTGCATTCCAGCCGTGGAACCAGTATTCTTTTCATCTCGCATGACTTCTCCGCAGTGAGGAACCTCGCAGACCGAGTCATATTTCTTCACGAGGGCAGAAACTTCGAGGAAGTTTCAGTGCGGAGTTTTCCTGAAGGGTTTAAGACGGCCGAGGCCCTGACATTTACAACAAATACCCGCAAGAGAGTTGACCCATGAACAACTACAAGCTCAGCAAACTGGGTTATCGTGCCTTTCGCACACACAACATTAAAAATCCTTACCTGCGCCTTCACCATGCGATTTATCTGGAACATCTGCTAACAGGTACGGACTGGACTTATTCCCAATTGCATCCGTCGATGCAGTCGACACTTAATCGCTTCTTCGAGCTGGTCGACCGGGTTGCGCTGACTACGTGCAAGCTTGAGTCATGGGAATGGGAATCAGAGGATTCGGTCGACACGATTATTGATGCTGGAGTAACGTGGATTGAGAGCCTCGCTGACCGTTCTTTGCTGAATCCATCGGGAGGCCGTTGGGGATCAGAGAAAACAAAGAATCACTGGTTCGAATTGGAGCAAAATCTCATCAGAAAGATAGCGAAACAGCGCAACGGGGGAGGGGATTTGCATGTGGAAGAGTACCCAGCGCAAAATGGAGGTAATTCCGACCCTACACCTGCATATGAGATTTTTGCCGGAGGTTTTGAATACGTTCCGACGATCGGCGTCTTTCCGTTCTATTTGTTCGGCGAAAGGCTAAGCGCCTGGGGGATCGTCAAGTACGGCACGCTTGATTCGTTGGCGATGGCTACAAATGAATCCACATTGCGAAAAATCAAGCCACGCTTTCCAGAGCTTTCCTCTTCTCTTACATCGCAGGGAATAGGCGGTTATAACGTGGATGCACAGAATTTTGCAGGCTTGGTTAGGGCCGCTAAAGACGCGAACGCGAAGATCTATTATTTAGGCGTCGGACATGCCGCAGTTTCCTTGCTACTGCGTGTGCTTCCGCCGGAAAAGTATAGAGAGTTCAGAAGAAACGTTATACCTTTAGTTAATAAGCGAGATGATGATGCAATTAAAGACCTCCTTCTCGACAATAACCACCCTGCTCTTGTCTTGTGCGATTTGGGTGATCCTTCACTTTGGAAATACTTAGAGGAAAACGCGGATTCGAGTCGCCTTTTGGTCATGAACGGGTTAAAGGTACCGGTCGGGTTTGGCTTTTCTCTTGCTGCGTTGCCTGAATTGCTACGGACCCGTCAAACTTTTGACGATATCATGGAGGCAATTCGTAACTGGGTAACAAAATTGGAAACCGATACCGATACCGATACCGATAAAGAAAAAATTAGGCTTCACGATGGAATCAAAATCTTGCCTGTCGACGAAATTCGCTCACCCTGGTTGTCTGCTCCCAAGAGTGCTGATTGAGTCCCTGCCGGAAACAGAGCCGACTAAGAACAATTTGTTGCATTTCAAATGCTGCGCGTAATAGCAAATACCGCCTCGACATGCTCCGACAACTGCGCGTGAGTTGATTCTGATTTGAAATTGAAAAGGTCCTTCATGACCGTAACCTGGCGATAGAGAGGGGCAAGCGGCACGCCATATTTCTCCTCGAACGCTTTCAAATTAGTTTCCTCTCCAACGCTGTACAGCTCTTTTCTTACGGCTTCCGCGGAAGAGAGAAAAAGCGAGAAAAGCGACGGGAAATACTCCGCCAGGACGATCAGTCGCACGGTATTCAAGTTGCTGAACTTGGTTGAAGCAACACCGTGATTGTTCAGGAACAAGAGATAGCGATTCAGAATCCGTTTGATCTTCCGCGGGTTGGTAAATCGAGATTGTTTGAGCGCATCTGCAAAATCTTTGAAAGCATTCTTCATGTCTTCCGACCGTTCTTTGTCCAGCAACAAGTTATCGAAAAGCTTATCGGCAAACTCCTTAGCAAGTTTTATTGTAGGCTCCGGAACATAAAAGGAATAGTTGATGATCTTCTCCAGATATTCTCTTCCGTCAACTTCCACGTTCGGATACTTCGATCGAATCCCCTGATATACGACTCGAGGGTTGATTCCAAGCACAAAAATGCAATTTGAAGCTGTCAGGAAATTCTTGATGCTTTCTAGAATTCGAACAACAGTCTCTGGAAGACAACGATCAAGATCGTCGACAAAAATTACGAACCGGACATCGCTGGATGCGAACCATGGGGCCTTCTCGCAAAGCTTTTCCGCATACCTGGTCAGCAGCAATTCAAAGGCGCTATGTAACTCTCCGACTTGGTCGGTCCATTTCTCTAGCGCTTCTTCTATTTTAGTAAGGCGTTGATCCTGTGAAGCCAGGTCTAGCGCCCCCTTAACGTCTTTTAGCTCTAACTTTTCCCCAATAAAATGCTGGGTTACGGTGCGAAGGCCGAGGTCTGTGAGTGCCAATATAGTGCCTTTCGCAACCTCAAGAAAGCTATTCTCCAATTCCCGCATGGAGTCGGGGCCGAGACGCTTGGTTAAATCACTCCTAATCGCGTGCAGCAGTGGGTAGACGACATTGGCCTCATTTTCGTAAAGCCAGGCGTCGAACCAAATCGGAACGAATGCCAATCCTTCTCGCCCCTTTTGCGGCAGCGAGTTCTCCAACCGGTTGCACAGCATTCTCATGATTGAAGTCTTGCCGCTGCCCCAGTCCCCGGCAACGCCATACACAAACGGGCATGATGTGTGCTGGAAAGATTCTTCCATTGTCGTGACAAGATCGGAGAATCCAAGGCCGTCGTCGGTAGTTTGCAGGATAGGCACGTCTGGTACGAATTTCATTCGCATAAGCGCTCACTCAGCCCTATACACGTTTGTACATGAAATAGGCTCAGTTTACCATGGATGAAACACCTTGATGGCTGCATTTATGTATCTTCCTGAAGCACTCGGGGGAAACTACGGATTAGAGCAACAGGATGTGGCCGGCCAGTTTGGGGTTTGGGGCACAAGACCTGCTCCAGAAAGGCCACGAACACGTCGGTGTCGGTGGCCTCTTCCACTGTCATGGTGGCCAGCAGACTGGATGTGCTGCAGGGAAACTTCCGTACTCGTGCCTGCAGGAGAACTGGCAAAGCGAACAAGACGGCTATCAAGACTGGTAAACAAAGTCTTCCTGTGCGCTGCATTGTCGTTACTGATGTTTCAGCTGGATCTCGACGGCCAACGTGTCTTGCCCCTCCGGACTTCCAGATTTGTGGGATGATATGGGCATGACGAGATAGGTTCCCGGGGCATTACTCTTGTCGTCAACTTCCAAAACCAGAGACTTGCTGTTGCGCTGCTTCTCTATCTTTGTCACCAAATCTGCTGTCGCGTTGGCATCGATCTTGCCATCCGGAGATGCCGCATTACTGGCAATGAGACGATCAGATGAAACGGAACCATTGGACGGCCTTGCATCGGGACGCTGGACTTGGGATGGCCCAGCGGAATCGGTGTTTAGAAACACCATAACTCTTTCTGTGCCAGGATTGTTGTCCAGAGTGAACCAGGCGTTCCCGGCAGGGACGGTAGTATCGGTCGCCGCCTTGATGTGATTGTCACCATTGTTGATACGCTGATCGGGAAACAACACCTGAGAAGTCCCGTTCGAATTCATCTGTATTAAGACGATCCGACCATCGACATTGGACTCAAGATGCAGCCGAATACGTTCGCCACTGTGAAAAACTCGAGTGGAGTTCACTCGCAGGATCTGTGTACTGTTGGGCTGAACCAGTTCCACCCAATATTTTAGGCCAGTACCGGCCCGTTGTGCTGAGGCTCCGTGGTGATTGGAAGCCGAGCTTCTGCTGCTGTCGCCTTGAATTGTTGCGCCGCTAGTCTGATCATAAAAGAGCGCTTTTGCTCCCTTTGCAGGCTGATTGCCGGCATCCTGGGCCAAGCTATAGATACCAATGCTTAGAACCACAAATACGAGTTTCATAACACTCTTCATCTCCGTTGCTCCTTATTCCACTGGTGTACCAATTACGATATTAATTTTGCCGCCTTCGGGCAGCATGACTGGATTTTGCTGGGCGTGCTTCTCACGCATCACTACAGTCGGCACGTTGAGTTGAAGTTGCTTGTACAAATCTGTCACCGTTGACAAACCGTCCCTTTGGCGCATTGCCTCCAGCAACTGGCGCGTGAAGCAACTGTTCTGGTTACACTCCCAAGACTGCTCGTTACTGCGGCTGGACGCTATCACTACACGGCCCTTGCCTTGCGCAATTCGCGCGAGGGAATCTTGCGAGATTCCAACCGAAAGCGCCTTACTGCCCCCATGCTGCAAAGCATCACCGCTGTAACAGGTATCCAGAAAAGTAATTACTCGCCCAGCCTTGAACCGCAGATCGACCACCCTCTTCAACTCATCCATGGGGAATGCAGTGGCGTAGAGGTTATGCACGTCTGTGTTGTAGGCGACGATATAGCCAGTTTGCCCTTGATCAGTTGCGGCATCCATATCGGCCGACGACCCGTGCGTGCTGAAATACAGGACTACCAAGTCGTCTGGTCGGGCATTAACCGCTATTCTATTGATCTCCGTCCGGATATTCTCAACCGTAGCTTCCTCATTCAGAAGAAGCTTAACCGCTTGCTTAGGAAAACGCCCAATCTTGGGATCCTGTAGCGCATCAGCGAAGTCCTGAGCGTCCTTGGCTGAAACGTGGAGTGTTGGTACCTCCTTCGGGTGCAGGAACGTGTTAATGCCGACCACCAATGCCCATTTCTGTCGGACGTAAGAATTCATCTCTTCAACTGCGGGCGAAGCAGGTGCAGCAACGGAAGCCGCTCGCGTCGACTGGGTCACGCTTGACGGATTGCATCCCAGCTTACCGGCATAAGCCAGGTACTTTGCCGATCTCTGCTGGTTGCCCATATTGGCGTAGGCGTGTGAGATCGCAAGAAAGACGTCGCAGCTATTGAGACACTGGTCGGCTGCGTTCTCCAACGCGTTTGCCGCATCAGTCGTTCTGCCTGCCGCAAAAGTGATCTGAGCGTCATCTATCAGGTGCATAGCACGTGAGGTGCAGGATTGCGCATAGACAACGCGAGAATGAAATGGCAGCAGGATAACCACGATATAGACAAAAATAGAAAACGATCTCATACGTAGTCTTCTCAATTAGTGCTTCCTGATCCCGGTGGTTTCTGAGTGTTGATTTTAGGAGATCCCCGCTTTGCGGGATGACGAGGCTTGCCTTCTTCACGGAAGGGAATCTTGGATTCAATAGCCGTTACTTCAGCATCTGTCAATCCTAAATTCTGACTCAGTTTTCGAAGCTGTTGCCGTCCTTCCGCCGATAAAACGTTTCCGTTGAGAAAGCTTTTCAGATTTGTGAGATAGAGATCCCCTTTTTCCTGAAGTTCTTTCCAGGATTGCGCCTCCCCATCCACTACATGTTGTGCTTGCTCTGAGCTCAGCTTCCAGGCTATACGTCCAGTCTCCTGAAGGGTGGCCAATTCACTATCCGTTGCAGATTGAGTGCGGTTCTTCCACTGCATTCGAACGTACTTGCGGAACTCGACTTCCTTTGGAGTGTCCAGCTGTGCCCTGTCGAGACTTTTGACACCGACGTTTGCGGGAGGCCTGGAAGAGATTTCTGATACCTCTGCTTTTCGTTCTCTTTCAATCTCAAGAGCCTTTGACTGCTGAACTGCCTTATCCATTTCGATCTTGGCTGCAGCAAGGCGGCTCTCAGCTTCTTTGAAATAAGACTCCTTGGGATCGGTATGCTCGGCTTCTGCAAGCAGTCGAGAGCCTTCTGCGAGTTTGGCCGCCGCTGCATTCGCGTTCTGCGAATCGGCAAAAGCTTGAAAAGCAAGGGCGTAGTTGGCCAGCGCCAGATTAAACTGGCGGTCTCCGGGATTAGACTTCATACTCACACTCTCCCAAGCGCGAAGTGCGCCTTCCCAGTTGCCCTCCATGGCCAAATGATTTCCCGGCAGCAATTCGTCGTCGACGGCAAGCTTTAGGCGGATAGACTCCAATCCGATGGCGTAACGCTGCCGCACACGGCGAGCACCCTCAAGAAGGAGATCCGACATGATGACATCACTCTTGGGAAGCGCATTCTGATCTACAGTAGTCACATTGTTGACCGCAGTCTCCCGCTTCATCTGGAACGGAGCCCGTACGATGGCTTCATCTACAATCGCCCCCATTCTGTCCTTCAGGACAGTCTTGAGTGTGATCAATCCCTGCGCTTCCCAGTATGTGACCGGGACTTTCTGCGGGACAATGGCCGCCAGGATGCTCTGACCGGGGTTAGATGGTAATATGCGGGATTCCATAACGCTATACACCCTGGTTGCGGGTGCACCGAATTCGAGTACTGAGACACTTAGCCGACCTTCTGCGCCAGACGAAAGCACGGAAAATGCTCCCGTCAGCTCCTTCTCAATACTCAAGCTGAGCTGGCGAGCATAGGGAAATGTTCCAACCGTATTATCGACGCTCAACGCCACCGTGCGAAAGGAAACAACAATCTCCGGAGAATGAGGAACATTCAGACTCGCTTCTTCCGGTGGACGCCTAAAGCTCTTGAACTTGCCCGCCCACAACGGCGATGACATGCAGCTTATAGTGATCGCTACTGCCAATATCTGCCTGAGATTCGCCATATCTTCCTTGCTTTCTGCCAGCTACTTCTTTTCGACTGGAGAGTATTGCTCAACCAGGGTCCGAAACTTCTCTGTGCTGCGAATGCTCCGTAAGTCGGGGTCAGTTAGTAGTGACTTCTTGTCGATGAACCCATCTGCCAACGCTTTTTGTAATTCTGCAAAGGCACCTTCGTTCTGATTCTGTTTCGCGTGGAGACATGCGAAATTATAATGAACATCTGCTTCAGCTCTACTCAGGTGATTGCGGAGGATTCCAGACTGAGCCTTCTCTTTTTGGCCAAGCGGTTGTGGGCCAGCCTCGTCCATATAAGCAAATTTAGACAACTGATCATCGTTCATCTGCTTTAGACAGCCAATGAGCTTCAGTTCCTTTACAAATGCCATCTCTGCATCAGAATATTTCTTTTGGACCAGATATGCCGAGCCGATGTTCATTTCTGCGCCGAGAAAATTCGGATCAATTTTGACGACTTGGTCGAACTCTGCCAAGGCGAGATCCGCTCGCTTCTGTGAAGCATAATTCATACCCTGCTTCAGATACTGGAGAAGCCTAGCAACATCAGCTGCAGGCATGGGCTTGAGTTCGCATGGATAAGCAGCCAACGAAGGCACCGTACAGTTCAATTTCTGTTTCTGCGCACGCTCGCCAAATTTTTTCGCCACATCGTCCGGGGATAGCCTTGTCCTCTTAGCAATGATCTCGAAGATCGCCTGACGGTCTCGATTTTCCTCCTGAACTGTCTGGTTCTGGTGAGCATCCAGGCTACCAATGGCCCGCAACTGCCCATCGGCATCCTCCCGAGCCAGACAACCCGTTCTGAGAGCGTCAACTGTGGTAGCACGGGTCTCCACGCGTTGCTTCAAGACAGTCTCGTCGTCAGCTAATAGCAACGTAACCGACAGCAAAACAAACAGAAGTAAGCGAAACGTCATCGAATATCCTCAATTTGGGAGATTTGGAAAAAACTCCGTCAACATTCTGTCGGCTTGTTCAGGGTTCGGGCCGCTGGGCCAAAGCAAATACACGCAGAAACCTGCCAGCAGCAGGGTGGCCGCGAACAACCACTTCTTCTTGCCAGCAATCTTCCAGGGGGGAATCTCCTCAGATTCTGGAACAAGCTTGCTCTTACATTCAGGACAAAGTTTCTCATCTGCATCGTCGAGCTCTATCACTTCTTTGTTGAGGGCTTTATCGCAATTAGCTAAATTGGTGCATTTATATCTATGCGCCGACACTCTCTTCCTCCAAGCTTAAGATTTCTTTGGCCTTTGAGAACCCTTCTCTGAAATCAGCAAATACCGGATCGTTAGACTTATTTGTCTTCGCGAGCTCTTCTACTTTGCCCCGCATCACATTGATAAGATCCTGGCGCCTAGAGAGATGCTGATATTCCTTGTGAAGCCGAGGTTCTATCACCGATTGGAGCGTTTCAAAGGTTGCCACATCCGCTGTATCAATAATTTTTTGGATGCTGGGTCCCAGATCCTCCATCTGATTGAAGCCATCGGCATCCTTCGTAACCAAATAGACCTTATTCATGCCGGTGGTTGTATCCGTATCGGTCTGAATGAGTCCCATGGCTTCGGCAATCATCACCCAAGGACGCAGATCACTGGGCGTGTACGACTCAGGATACAGAGAGGGCATCTCTTGACCATCAGGCAGCTTGGTTCCGTAACCCTCGGAATGAAGTTCGATATATGAGCGCTTTCCTCCATCCCCTTCAATTCGCTTCAAGTAGGCTGTACGAAGAAACGCGACAGCAGATACAAATCTCGCCGGAAAAACATTTGTGATGTTAATAAGCGTAACCTCCTGTGGCCGTCTGGCGTTTGTGACGACCTGAGCAGTGGCGGTCGTCGCGTTATGAATCGTTTTGCAGAATCTATCCCGGAACACCCGGGCCTCGGGCGCTTCGGGTGCAATGATGGTCAGATTTGAGACGCAGACGGCGTTGGCCGAGTCATTCGCAGCAGGAATGCCCGGACCGACATACTGAATCTCCGAGGGCTCAAGCCGTAAATAGTTTTTGGACATCGACATCACTCCCTGGATGTAACTGCGAAGACGCTCATCATTCCCTTCGTATTCCTTTCGCAGCATCTCAATGAGGCTCACCTGCAAAACGCGCGCCCGATCGGGGAAACGCGCAGAGAATTCCTGGTGCGCTTCAACCGAGTTTTCTTCGCAGGTGCTCTCAAGCACGTCCACAAATCTGCCCTCGCTGATCCGGGTATTGAAAGCAGAGAATGTCTGCTTATCCCCCAACAAGTCCGCCAAGCGGGATCTTACCCGGCTGGTTTGCTTTCGCTGTTCTGCTAGATCAATTGTCAGTTCTTTTGTAAAAGCCTTGACAGCGGCTGGCTCATAGAAACGAACGATTTGCTTGGTAAGGTCTTGTGTTCCCTGATCGGAGCAACGAACATCAATAGCATTCTGGAAGCTCTTTGCGGCCTTTGAAATCAGAGCACCACACTTGCTTATCTCCGAAGAGAGACCGTTCAGTTCCTGCCGGAGACCGATCAACAAATCCTTGGCATAACGCAGGCCCTCAACCCGGGTGCGCATCGTGTATCGTGTAATAAAACACTCCGATTGAGCACTCAAGAGCGTCTTGTGCTTGCCCAACATCGTGGATAATTTCCCAAGCTTAGCCCACTCCTGCCGATTGCTGGTGATCGCGACCTCGTTCTCTTTGTAACGATCACACTCTTCACCGAGCTTTGCTATCTTATCGTCCATCCCGTTGATGCGTTCTTCAATCATTCCAAGCAGAGCCGCAAGCAACCGCGATATATCGTGCATTGACTTGACGCCGTTTTTCCATTCTTCGAACAGATCGCCCTCTATGCGACCTCTAATTTCTCTTACTTGGTCGCGTAAGTCGCCCTTGCGCTTGGTCTCATAGAATTTCGCCACCCCCTCTCCTCTATATTGCTCGCGGAATACTTCATCGGAGAGTTTGGTGAACTCTGGAAGCATCTTCACGACATCAGCGCCTTGCTTATCAAGCACCATCGTCAGAAAACCGGGAATCACCATTTTCCAAAAGTCGGATACAGTACGCCACTTCTTATTGTTAATTTCCGCCTTTAGAATGCCTTCTGAGAGACTCACCCGCTCATCGGTGAGATACCATTTTTCAAGCGTAGATTTCTCTCGAACATATTCTTCAAAGGGCTGGTTGGTTGCCTCTTCTTTGTAACCTTGTCCGTCCACCCATTTGTTAAAAAGCAACTGGAAGACCGCTTGACTGGCGAAGGAATATGTCAGGTATTCGCGAATCTCGACTTCAGGATAGGCTATTTGTTTGATCCCGAATGAGAAAAACGACCGTGATCGACGCGGTTTTCCCTTTGGGGACTTCTCCGGATATTTCGCCTGGGAACCTACTTCAAATGTCTCTTGGCGGAGAAGAGTATTTGCTTCACCCCATTGAATATGTTGTATTTCAACGATCTTCTGATAGAGAAAGGCGGCGACGATATCGGGCAATTCGCGCAGAACATCCACACTCACGTTGGCTTCGTTTTCATCATTGAACAGGTAGCAGCAATTGAATGGATCTTGCAAGTCGAGTCGCCCCTTGTGCACTCCTGTAACGTCATGCGGTCTCCAGAGACCGACTGATAGCGCATTCAGTTCGACGAGCGCCGCATATCCATTTGCGTGATAGTTCTCGCCCGCCTTTGACGCCGGGGGATGTTTCTCTGGTAATAGTGTGTAAAGAATGATGCGATAGCTCAGATCCGGAAAAACAGAACGTATCTGGCTAATCACATCAATTAAACATCCGCTTCCCGTGCCGCCGGCGAGGCCGCAACAGACATGGAACGTGGTTTCATTACTGCGTGGCAGATCAGTGCTCTGATGCGTTTGCATTTCGCGCACAAGTTCCTCAATGCGGCGGCGAAATTCGGCGGCTTTACCGGCAAACAAAAAACGCCCCAACCGGCGCTTCTGTCCGCCAACAATCTTGGCAGCATCGGCAGCATTGAGTATCTCGCTGAAATCCTCGCGACTTCCCAACCACGGACTGATCCCGGGAAAATTGCTGAGATTATTCACTACATCGCGAAGATTCATGCCCGTTATATGCATCTGGCTACGTTCCGGGAGCTGCACACTACGTCCCAGAATTTTCCAGCTGGGATCTTCTGCGCCCATCATTTCAGCACTTGTATCGACATATAAATAGCGCACGTTAACGCCAACCGGGTCGTCCTGGCGGAAATTTTGGAAGACCTGTTTTCGGAATGCACGAATGATATTTCCGCCCGTGCCGCCAAGTCCAACTACCAGATGATTGCGATGAATAATGGAAGCCATAGTTCCCCTACATTCTTGCTTTTATATCAACATATGCAGCCCAGCCAATGATGCCGAAAGGGACTGTCTGGATCACAAAAAAGAAAAGTACTAGACTCAAGCGGGAAAGGTAGACCACCCGCGGCACCTGAGAATCCAAACCAAGCTTGATTTGACTTGCCGCCAGATCAATCGCCCGTTCCGCGGGATAAACCGGATGTGTTGCAAACCATTGCCGTTCGTCGTTGGTCACTATGGCAGATGGTAGTTCTGCGCGAGACCATACGATCTTGCTAAGAAATCGTCGATTCCTGTCAAAGTGCCGACAAGCCTCATTGGCATACCTCGCCGCTGCCACTTGCCGAGATTCATCGTGGGCCGTGGGGATGAGTGCATTCGGCGCTTCAGCCGGAGGAACGCCGTCAAAGCTCTCGACATTTATAGTTCTCACATCATCGTACGCTTTGAGAAATGTTGCCTTTGCCCATGTCTGATCGGACTTTATCTGAATTTGCCATAGTCTAATAGAAGCAAGAGCAGCATCTCGCGTGAATGCCATACTCGCGAATGTGATCACAAAGACCAGCGTGAGCGCGGAAGCAACTGCGCACAGCAGATGGTGGGTTAAAGTCAAGTGATACCGCTTGTTCCAAAGGTGTGTGTATATTGAACACAAATACCAACAGACTGCAGCAAGCACGAGCCCGATGATTATCGCTGCAAGAAACAAACCACGCTCAGTTGCAGCGAACAGCACAATACAACCTAAAATGAGTGAAAGGAAATCGCTAAACATTCAGCCTGTTGATCCAGTCCCTTCCGTAATCTTATAACCCAAGCCAAACTCGACGCTGTCCCATCATCTCTACGGCAAGTTCCATCTGAACACAACCTGTGCCCGCATCAATTGTGCTGGTTAGATTGTCTGACAGAACAAGAACAGGAGAAGCGAGAAGAAAGATACAGTCAATCGACTGGAATTGCAATGTCTTTTTTGCAACATCCGTTCCCAAAAGAGGTACGAAGAGGTAAAAAGTGTCAACAAATAGTGAAACGTTTTGCTAATATTTGGCATCTGCAAAAGAGCAAAAGCCCATTGCCCAGCTTTGCTTATCTCCATCCATAATCCGACACTTTTAAGGAAAAATTAGAATATATTAATGTGGGATACTTGCGATTCATTCCAGTGAGGTGTGCTGGGTTCCTGGCCCTGCCATCGCTTTGCCCCTCATCTGTACCCGCAGAAGGCCACGACCTGAAACGAATGCTTTCTGAGAATGCCGTTATCTATGTGATCGGCTCCATCCGCAACATCCAGACCATTCGTGCCCAAAGGATGCTCCTGCTGCGCATGTTGCAAATCATCGAACAGCGTGATCGAAGTAACCGTCCGAAGTAGGACGTGTTGACAACAGGCAATCGTGCATCGACGGTGGAGGGAGAGCGGGGCGTATGAGGCGTGTGTGCGCCTTACGCGTTGATTTCGTCAGTGAAGATGTCTTCATTGACCGCTTTGGCGATGGCCTGGTCGAGCCGAGTTAGCAAGGTCTCGCCGCGACGCCCGTTTGAGCATGGCCAGAGAGTTGTGTCCGTCTGTTGCGGTGGCAACACCGCCGACCGAATAGAGCTCGCCGAGCGTGATCTCGCCATCAGCGATCAACTCCGAGATGTTGGGCAGGAACACGGGTGCAGCGGACTTCTTCCCGGGTGTGTTCTTCTTTAGACTACGGGTTCGTATGCGAGCGGTAAGTTTGGGGCGACGTTCCAGGGCAGCAACTCCTCGATGCGGTTGATGGGATAATCCGCGATGTGGGTGAGCACATGGCGCAGCCAGGCCTCGGGATCAACCGCATTCAGTTTTAGCAGTGCCGATCAGACTGTAAATGGCGGCAGCGTGCTCTGCGGCGGTCTATTGTGGCTTCCCTGAAACGGTGGAGGCAACCAGAATGATATCCAAAAACTGGTTACTCGGTGAGCGCTATCTGAACCGCATCTTTACAGAGAGGGAGCGGTAGTGGTTTGCAGATGAGCCAAGCGTTGAGCGTGACGGAGCTTCCACTGATCGGGCAACCAGGCAGAGAGTGTTGGCCCGCACTTCGGGTAAGTTGACCAGTCCGATTGTTGATGGGCTTCGTCAGGTAAGTCTTCACACCAAGCTGCCGGCACCGCAGGCATCTCCCCGCTCGCCGACCGAGGTCAACATTATGATGGTCGCTCCAGCGGTCAATGAGGCGCGGCGCTCCGTGTTCTCGGCTGCATCTCGCGATTCTTCCAGTAAGTAAAGTTGAGGAGCGCCAGGATTTGGCTGCCCACGGCAAGACACGTTTTAAGCTCGACCGTCCTTTTCTTACCGCTCCTTGATTGGTCCGTTGCTGGACAGAACTTCCATAGTTCTGGACAGCTTTTCCGCATCAGCCTGCCGAATAAGTTCCTTCATTTCCTCGGCCCCAAGACGGTCGCCATTCGACAGGGCAAAGATGGCATTGAGCAGTATGATCCTGACGCCAAGAACTTCGGACAGCAGAGCTTCCTGGAGTACACGTGACGGCTCCGGATTCAACTGGGCCAGCATCACCTGTCGGCACCACTCGCTGAGTGTCATCTTTCGATCCTGAGCCAGGCGCTCCAGACTGGCGTATTCCTCTTCGGTGACTTTGCTGCCGATGGATTTGGTGCGGGCAGCGGACGGGGATTCCCTGGACGGTTCCTGCATCCTCTATTTATACGCATTGCCGGGCTCAAAACAAAAGAAGGTAAAACAACGAAAAGCCGCCTGCGGCGGACAAAATCAAAAGCCTTTGTTTTCAGCGGCTACCGCAAGGTAACCGCGCAGCAACCTTCCAGGGGTGGTGTGCCACAACCTAAACCCGACGCTGAAAGCGGCGCAGAAAAACTTGCCCTCGGGATGCAGATTAGGGGACGCGATGACGCCGATTCCCATACCCCGAGCATAACCATGTTTGACGGCGACAAGAAGGAGTACAGCCATAAGAGCGAATCAAATGCTGTCGGGAGAAAAGATTAAGCCACAACCAGACAAGCCAGATCACGGAAAAGTTCGATCTTCAATGTCAAGGCCCACTAATCTACGCGCCAGATTTCCAGGATTCCTGCTGGATTCCAAAGCCGCAATCGGTGGGTGAATATGGGGCAGAATTGGTAAGAACCGAGCTACAATGCACGCCATTCGGGTGCCAACATTCGTACAGTTCTGGCGGCATTTAGATCTCCGTTACTGGTGCAAAACCGCACCCAAAATGTGCGACCGGTCGGTGGTAATTGCGCGGATTCGGCGCAACCAATTCAGCACACAATAGCGGTTTTCAGGGAAACATTAACCGGAGCGCGGCGGGCAACAATGGCGCGTGGTGTGGGAGGCCTGGGCTGCATTTTTGCGCTGCTTTTGTTGGTGCTATAGGGCGAACAAGTGTTTCCTTCCGGCGTACAAACCGGTGACCAAGACCGTCCCGTTGATGGCGCAAAAGATGCAAAAAGAATGTCACGCGTAGCGTTTCCTTTGGCGGAAGGGGGTAAGTCCGGCTGCGCTGCCATGAGGCGGCGCAGCCGGACTTTTTTTTCCGTCATGGAGAGCGACCGGTAAAAGATTTGTGACGCGCACCGCTGCAAATTGTTGACGGGCGAGGGGGACGCCTATGGCGCCCCCTCAGCCTGTTGTTAGCTGGCCAGAAACAAAGTGCCGTCCCGGTTGAAGGCATCCCGCAAGATTTCTCTGCTTTCTTTCAGAAGGTTTTGCAGCTTCATCCTAGATACACCCATGGCTTTAGCCACGGCATCGGAATCAAGCATGGCCCGCCTTCCTCTGTTCTGTTTCGATCTGGCTTCATGCCGCCCGTCCCAATAATAAGACTGGTCGCGCAGTGCTTTTTCCGCTCCGAGGGCGGCAATCGTCTTCAGCAGTCTGCTGTGATCTTCACGCAGGTGCGGAAAGTGAGTTACCTGTTCCAGCAATTCGCGGGTAATCACGTCTCGTTCAACAGGATTCCGGTATGACCTTTTGACATCCGAAAAAAGCGTAATATCTTCGACCCCCTGGATACCGAAATTCTCCTGACGGACGCGAAAGGCATACATAGTGCCATAGATAATGGTCCGCATGAAATAGCGCCGAAATGCATTAGGAACGGAGCTGCTTAGCTGCGAACGTCTCCGCCCAAACAATTCCAGAAGAGCTGCAACTGCTCCGTCATACATTGCCTCACACTGCCAGGCAGTTGGTTGCACAAATATCCGGATTGCTCTGCGTTCGGCCATTCTTTGGGCCAGCGGCATAGTGCAAGCCAGAAAGATGTTCAATGCTTGCGAGTCATCATGGTTATAGAACGCAATTTCGGCAATCCGGATGCGCTGGTCACGGTCTCTCATTGTGAACAGATGGCTGCATAGGATTTCCATTTCATCCCCACTCAGGGAAGGAATCTTCTTCGTGGCCAGCATCTCATCGATGATTGCCAGTACAGGCGGCAGGAACGGGGCGGATGTACTCATTACCTCACCTCCTGCGCTGCTGGCTGTGCTGCTTGTTGCAGAATGGCTCCGGAAACCGCCGGGGTTTGTTCCGTATCTTCTCTGGGGCTGATCGCCCCAAGAATGACGGCTGATGTGCGCTGCACGATCTCAAGACTCTCCTGCAATAATTTCGCGTCGCCGTAATAAAGCTGGATGTAATCGGCGTTGGACTAAACCGCTTCGCGGTATGGGTAGTGCGAGCCGATTTGCGCCGTCTTCAGATTTTGGGCAGGAATAGCCTGCCGATCTTGGTATTCTCCTCGGTCTGTCTTCTCGTATGAGTTCCTTTGCGCAAGGATGAGAT
>WNFP01000112.1_pt1 | contig 88944 bp, 95 predicted proteins | sample 5400201 | NCBI WGS metagenome assembly WNFP01 (sample SAMN13153355, study PRJNA577476) | soil metagenome | isolation source: 115 cm saprolite under Madrone tree | place: USA:California | collected 2016-06-14
GCGGGAAAGACTCGGCCAGCCCTAAAACGAATCGCTGAAGTTGCGTCCGTAGTGTTTGCCGGTGCTGAAATATCGGTCCGGTGAAGTCGGCTTGTGGAACGTGATTGGGGACCCGAACTCAGTCAGCATCCAGTCAAAATCGCAATCGGTGAGAACCTACTGTCTGAAGCGATTCACGACGCCAAGAAGACTGCGCAAGCGCTGTACGCGGTGCGGCTTGAAGACTTCCGAACGAGGAGCGAGACCCGGACTTCGTACGCCGTGGCAGGTTACGAGCGCGGAAGAATAACAAAGGAGGCTGGCGTCCCTGAAGAAATGGAAAGGCGGTGGCTCACCGTAACCCAGGAGGCTGGGCGGCGGCTTTTTCTCGATCCATCATGGCGAATCTATGGGATACTGAGCTCGCAAGGTCGCGCACGTTTCCGAGTATTCTGCCCCGGGCATTCGCACTTGAAAGTTCAGCGTCACTAAGGTGAATGAATCCCTGCGTTGATTGCGCCACGCGTTAGCGACCGCAGGCGCTCGCTCCAGCGCGACATGCTCACGCCCCTCCGGAACGAAGTAATAGCTGATCGCAAGTCCTGCTTGGCCGCCACTAACGACAACGGTATCGATTTTGTGCGACGACATGATCACCGTCAGGAATCAACTGGGAATGAACCCGACCGGGCTGCGCAAAAGGGCCCGGAGTTTGGGCCGCGCTCGGCCCAGGCCGGACACGACTCTGGCATAGCAGCGTTGGCGCTGCGATGCGCGGTGTGACTTTACGTAGCAGGATTCTTCAGACGCTGTGCCACAGTCTTCAAGATTTCCCGCGAAAGTTCCTTGTCCGATACGGCGCGGGCCATGCTGATGGCGCCGACCATCGCGCAATAGGTCATCACCGCGCGTGATCTCGCAGTGTCCTTATCCATCTTGGTCTTACCGCGAAACAACAGGAGGAAGAGGATCAGCGTTGCAGGAGTTAATGACCAGCCGAAGTGCGAAACGAAAATTGCAGCGAGCCCTAGACTCTGAGACCCTACAGGGGAGACGGTTGTTCAAGATGCTGCCTGATGCATTTGTGTTCAACTACGCGGGTGGTGACGGAAACTTGGTAAAGCTGAGCTTTAAACCAAACCTGAGTTTTCACCCGCCCTCCCTGTGAGATGACCTTTAAACGCAGCCAGTCGCTCTTGTTTCGACTTCTCGGCATTCCGATTCGAGCCATCACGCGATAACTTCCGGATGGTCGGCAACTCGGAAACTATGCGGTAGTTGGAGGAAAATCTTAGGTCCCTATCGCAAGTGCGCCGGCGCCGTGTAGTCGCGTGGACACGAATGTCTCCCGCCGGGGCACTTGCGATAGGGAGATTTGGAGGAAGCCGCTGGCGTTTGCGGCGGACGCGGAGGGCTATATCTATATAGGTATGGGGATTCAATGGCCGTTTCGCCATCTCATCGCCCTCAGGCCATGCTGAGTGTAAATTCTGTTGAAACGTAACTTCATGCACAGACGTATATTATCACCTGCAGACCAGATCTTGCATCATCCCACAGAAACTGCCGCCCCTGAACACGCGATAGCGTCCGCCGCGACAGGCGCTTCGTCCAAATCTCCATTGCACTCATGACCCGATCGCTGGTGTAAACGCCAGAAATCATCGAGCGCAATTCGCATGGATCGTGCACCTAGCCATGGTGTTGCGCGCAGGTGCTGAATCGTATTTTGGCAGCGGGCGTTTGGGGAATGGCTGAGTGTCTGGTACCGCAATGTTTATCGGCGCTCTGATCGCCCGCCGCGCTGGGACGTACCCGAGCTTCGAAACGTAAGATAGGCATGTCTAAGACAGTTAGCTTCGACCAGTAAGGCCTTGCGCAATGCAGCAGGAAGGCAGGTTCTTGTGAAACGACACATGCTTCAGGCAAGAGTCTTGGCGCTGATATTGGCAGCGCTCATCGCTGAGCCAGGTTGGCTGGCTGCAGCCGCTCAGCAACCGCAATTGCCCGACCCCGGCTCCCCTTCCGGAATCACCAAGCAAGAGCAGGAACAAGCCGGATTGCAGGCCATGGCCCAGGTATACAAGCAAATGCCCGTGCTACCCGACTCAAACGCAGTTACGCAGTACGTCCAGCAATTGGGAAGGAAGCTGATCGCCGTGATCCCGCCGAACGAGTCATGGCCTTACCAATTCCACGTTATTCCGCAAAAGGATATCAATGCCTTTGCCCTGCCTGGCGGACCTATTTTCATCAATCTGGGTACGATTCAGGCAGCCGATAATGAAGCCGAACTGGCGGGCGTGATGGCCCACGAGATGTCTCACATTTACATGCAACACTCTGCGAAACAAGCGGGGAAAGCATCGCTGACCCAAGGCATTGTGGGCCTTCTGGGCGCCGTTCTTCCAGGCAACACAGCCGGCAATATTGCCCGTTTAGGTATACAGATTGGTGCCGGCACGGTGTTTATGAAGTATTCCCGCGATGATGAAGCTCAGGCCGATGCGGTGGGCGCCATCATTATGTACGAAGCGGGTTTCAACCCCAGGGCCATGGCAGAGTTCTTCCAGAAGCTCGAGCAACAAGGCGGAGGCAGTGGTCCGCAGTTCCTGAGTGACCATCCAAACCCTGGCAACCGTGTGGCCTCGGTTGACAGGGAGATTCAGAACTGGCCTCTAAAGAATTACCTCGGTACCAGTCAGACGTTCGTTAGCACCAAGCAGCTGGCAAACGGTATTGTGACCTACACTGCTCAGCAAATTGCCGACGGCGCCAAGCAGGGAGTCTGGGCGCGCCAGAATGCGTCGAGCGGCGCCACCCCATCCGACCTGCCTGTGGCAACAAGCACGAACAACAACGGCGCTTCCGGCGGTGCGCAGAGTGGTGACATCACCAACGTAAGCTACAAGCAGGTAAAGCCCAGCGGCGACTTCAACCGATTGCAGCACGACGCTTTCAACATTTCGTATCCCTCCAATTGGCAGACCGCTGGCGATCAGAACTCGACGGTTACCATCGCCCCGCGAGCTGGAGTTTCACAAGGAGCAATTGCCTACGGCGTTATTGTTGGCGGCGCCCAGGACCAGAGCGCTTCACTTGATCAGGCCATGCGAGACCTGATCCAGAGTCTGCAACAGTCCAATCCTGGCATGCAGGTTTCAGGAGCCCCAGAAAATATCCAGGTCAATCGCGTGCAAGGCCGGTCAGTAAACCTGACAAGCACTTCGCCCGTTCAGCAGAATGGCAGAGCGCTGGCGGAACACGATTGGCTAGTGGCGTTGCCGCGCCCGCAGGGTGGCTTGCTGTACGTAGTGTTTATTGCTCCGCAGAACCAATTCAGCCCGTTGAGTCGCACATACAAAAAGATGCTGAATAGCTTGCAGCTCAAGTGAAGAGGTCCTCGTCATCAGATATCGATTTCGTGTTGAGCCATTTTGTGGTTGCAATATAGCAACGACAGCCGAAATGGTCTTCTCGCGGTAGACGGTTCCGCAAGAGTGGCCGGAAAGCGCTTGCGCCGTCTGGAGTGGGTTGGTGGCGAAAAATCGCGATAGCACTGACTCACCGGGTTGTGAGAAGCGGAAGCGAACGTGTTCCGTGCTCGGCAGCCTCAGTCGAGCAGAAGGTCCACCCCATCGGCAGCATAACGGCCACCTGGGCCGTGATCACGGATTATCTCGGTCAACCACTCAAACACAGTTGGGCCCTGCTGGGCTTGCGCCTGCTCCAACTCTCGCGACACTCGAATACGATTCGTGGGATGACACCGAGCTAAGCGCAGTTCCAGCTGACGAACAGTTTCGGGATAGCCGAGCCGTCGTCTAGATACCTCGTGGTTCTTCCATAGGAGCGTGAAGCCTTCATCTGGCGTGCCGAAACCCCCACGCAGTACGTCATCAAACGCATCGAGATTGTGCGTCACCGGATCAGACTCTGGTATCACCACGCACTCTTCCAAGGTTGAGAACCGAGTACCGTCGATTTCGTATACCATCACGACAGATTGTCCTATCGGCGGGTGGGGTTGTCGATGCCCAACTGTTGCAATACCCATCACACCAACTAAGAGCCGGACACCAACAACGGGGATGACGACGATCACGCAATTGTCGTCATTTTTCTTGGTTTGTATTAGGGTGCAAATCGCTTGGAACGGCATCAAAGCATTGCACTTTTCCTCGGGCATCGCGAAGGGGTTGACTGGCGCTTGGCTCTCCGCCAAAATTTCCGGCAAATGGTCGTCAATACGGAATACGCGGACATTCCTCTGTCGGGTCCCCCGATGCGAACCTTCGTCGCTGCGCCCAAGGCCGCAGGTCAATATCCCGGCATCTGGTGTTATTCCGATATTTTTCAGCTCACACCGCCACTGCTGCGCACCAACGCACGGCTGGCTGGGTATGGATTTGTTGCCGCTGCCCCGGAAATTTATCGCCGCATCGAACCACCGGGAACGGTGATCTCATTCGATGACGCCGGACGCACCCGCGGCCAGCAAGACGCCGCGAAGACTCCGGTCGCGCATTTCGATGCCGATTGCCGTGCTGGTCTGGACTGGCTTTCCAAGCATCCGAAAGTCGCGCGAGACAAAATCGGTGTCGTGGGTTTCTGCATCGGCGGCCACCTCGCCTTCCGTGCTGCGTTCCAGCCCGATGTCCGCGCAACGGTCTGTTACTACGGCACAGGCATCCATGACGGCAAGCTCGGTCAGGACGCAGATGCGGGATCGTTGACGCGCGCAAAAGAAATCCGCGGTGAGCTTCTGATGGTCTTCGGGACAAAGGACCCGCACGTTCCTGACTCGGGACGCGAAACGATTGATCGAGCGCTGCAAAACTCCGGTGCCCGCTATAACACGCTGCTGTATCCAGCCGAGCACGCCTTCACGCGCGACGAAGGGCCGCGTTTCGATCCGGAAGCGACGGACCTCGCATTCGCGGAGATGGTTCGTTTATTCCGTAGAGTTTTCCAAAATTGAAAAGCCTCCGCAGGAGATTAGTAATGGGAAGTCGGCATAGCGCCATAATTCCAGGATCAGTTCGGTTGGAAAATGCACGGCTCCATGCGCGTTTCTCACCCAGCGGATACCGCCGTAGGATGCTTCGTGCTGAAACGTGAGAACCTCCGCATGTCCGCGACACAGAATGCGAAAGTCCCGATGATTCTGAGCTGAATTGTGTGCCGCACCACTCTCTTCCTGCACTTGCACTCCCGCTGATCAGTCTTCATAAAGTCGGCTTTGCTGCGGTTAACTTCCGGGTAGCACTAACGTCATCCGTCCCGACCCGAACTCTAAAAATTGAGGATTCGTTTCCAAACTGCCATATAGAGCCTCTTTGAGAAGGATGACGATTGAGCACTATAGTGTCGCGGCTCCAGCGGGTAGAGAGACGGGCTCTCGTCGCTGAAGGTGTTCGCTTCCGGACACAGTCTTCCACTGGCGGACATCCGGTGTGGCTCGCACCTCCCAGAATCAAGGTGCAACACGTTAGCGATCTATAGTTTGCAGACCCCTGCGGATGGTAGGAGAATTGCACTTTCGACGGGCAGTATTTGCGGCGTGCTCGTTTTGAATCGCAGGTGGAGGTCGCGCGATGAGTGGGCTAGCTCAAGATCTTCGGTACGCGCTGCGCCAGTTGCGCAAGTCTCCTGGCTTCACCGGCACCGCTGTTTTGACACTGGCAATGGCCATCGGCGCAAACGCCGTGGTTTTCAGTGTCCTAACCGGGCTGATCCTGCGCCCGCTGAATGTGCCTCAGGCCGAGAGCCTCTATGTAATCGAGCGCGCCAGCGATAAGGACACGAGCCAATCGTATCCCGACTATCTCGATCTGCGCGACCGGAACCACAGCTTTGACGGTCTGGCAGCTTATAGCATTACTCAGGTAGCGATGAATACGGGCGAGGGTCCATCCCTTATCTGGGGCATGGAATCGAGCAGCAACTACTTTGACGCGTTGCGGATTCAGCCGTACGTCGGCCGTTTCTTCAACACCTCCGATGATCATGGTCCGAACAGCGCTCCTTATATCGTCCTCAGTTACGCATATTGGCACAGCCACTTTCACGATGATCGTGGCGTAGTGGGCCGAACGGTTCAGCTGAACAAGCATCCTTTTACCATCCTCGGCGTAGCGCCGCCTGAGTTTCGCGGGACTATAGTGTTCGTCTCTCCTAACTTCTTTGTCCCGATGGCGAACCATGAGCAGGTGGACGGGGCGACTGACCTCAACGATCGCGCAAGCCGTTGGGTGTTCATGGTCGTAGGACACTTGAAGACGGGAGTCAGTCTGGCAGAGGCAACCGCCGATCTGAACTCGATCGGTGCGTACCTGGAAAAGACTTATCCCAAAGACGAACGGCAAGCCGGCTTTTCATTCGCGCGCCCAAACCTTTTGGGCGATCAGTTTGCCCCCGGGGTACAGGCATTCATTACGGGATTGATGCTGCTGGCAGGGTTGATTCTGCTGGCGGCGTGCGCCAACTTGGGCAGCCTGTTCACCGCGCGCGCCGCTGACCGTTCCCCTGAAGTGGCATTGCGGCTCGCGCTCGGCTCGAGCCACAAACGCATCCTGCGTGCTCTATTTACCGAAGCCGTGCTGATTTCGCTGGGCGGAGGCGTCATCGGACTATGGGCCAGCGTGGTGTGTTTGCGCTGGTTGAGCGAGTGGCAGCCATTCGGGAATTTCCCCGTGCATACGCCGGTGAACCCGGACGCAAGCGTTTATGGACTAGCTTTGCTGCTGAGCCTAATCAGTGGATTCCTGTTCGGAGCGGTCCCTGTAAGGCAGGTACTTCGCACTGACCCGTATCAGGTCATCAAGGTGGGGTCAATCGCCGCGGTTGCGCGGCGCATTACTGCCGGCGACGTATTGCTGGCGGTTCAAATTGCGATCTGCGCCGTGCTGGTTACCTCTTCGCTGGTTGCTCTTCGTGGCTTGGCACACGCCATGCACAGCAATTTCGGATTTGAACCGAAGAACTCCATGCTGGTAGGCGCCGATCTGCCCATGGCAGATTACAGCGGCGATCGAGTCCCCCCAATGCAAAAGCGCATGCTCGATGCCATCGCGACCGTTCCTGGCGTAGAGTCTGTCGGATTAACCGATGCGCTGCTACTAAATGACCAGAACACCTCGAATATCTTTACCGATAGTACGACAGATCTGCGGCCATCGAGTGCCGCCGCTAACGTCTACACCTACCGCATATCTCCCGAATACCTTCACGCCGAGGGCACTACGTTGCTGTCCGGCCGGGCTTTCACATGGCACGACAACAAAGACTCCTACCGCGTCGCGGTGGTGAATGCGGAGTTTGCGAGCAAAATCTTTGGCTCGGTGCCAAACGCGATCGGTGGTCATTACAAGCTGCCGGATGGAACGCGCATACAAGTGGTGGGTATTTCGGAAAACGGAAAGTATGGGAAACTCACCGAAGAACCAAAACCCGCGATGTTTCTACCAATCCTGCAGTTCCCCTCCACCTCCGCATGGATGGTGGTGCGCTCCAGCCGCGATCCGCAGCAACTCGGCGCGGCCATACGGAGCACGCTGCACCAACTCGATGCAGGGCTGCCGGTTGTGATTGAAACGCGGTTGGACGAAATAGCCGGCGCTCTGTTTCCTCCCGAGGTGGCGACGGTGGCGTTGGGCGTGCTAGGCGCGATGGGCGGGATGCTGTCCATAACCGGCATTTTCGGATTGGCGGCGTACTCGGTCAGCAAACGGCTGCGGGAGTTGGGAATTCGCGTTGCCCTGGGCGCCCAACGTAAGCAAGTCGTACTGGCGGCCTTAGGACGGGCTTTCAGATTGCTTGCTTTTGGTTCTGGCGCAGGACTGTTCCTCGGAATTCTCGCCAGCCGCGTGCTGGCTTTTATCGTGCATGAGGCAACACCGCGCGATCCGGTGGTGTTGGCTGGCGTTGTTCTGGCTATGGCGCTGCTGGGATTGCTTGCTACGTGGATTCCAGCGCGACGTGCGCTCTCGGTTGATCCCATGATACTCCTACGCGAGGAGTGAACCAGCTCGGCACAGGCTGGAATATGTTCTTCGGCTCGCAAGATGAAAGCTGCGCGTCTCGACCTACGTTATCTGTCAGTATCCCCTCCGCCAGTTGTTGCCAACGGCCCGTTCCATCGGGGAACTATGGGGTTTGTATGTGGATGAGCCGGTTCGAATCGTTTTTGGGGTGGCGGTTGCTGTCGGTGCACTTCGGTTTTAGTTGATGGTCGCAGACAGAATGGTCGTGGGGCGGCGCATTGGGGAGTCCGGATCGCACAACAATTATTGCATTCTGAGGAATATGAGACACAGAGCCAGTGTGCGTGTCGAAGCGCGAGGGAGTGCGAGGCTGAGGATGTGGATTTTCTCGATCGTTCCCGGGCGAAGTATGGGATACTGGGCTCGCTAATGGGTGTCCGTGGAATTCCAAAGCGAAAAGTATTTTCGTACAACAAACGTACAATGGATCGGGCGGTGGGGCCTTTCTAGCGATTGTGGCTTTTCACAGAATCAATAACTTGCGCAGAATCAGCACGCCGAATAGTTCGACTCCCGCCGCCTCCACCACTATCCAATTTATTATCAATAGATTACCAGCAGAAACAAGATTCCCCGCCGTACTCCACAATGGATGGCTCGCGGGGCCGACCGCTGATCAGGCTTGGCATAGCAGTTCGCAATCATGCAGGCCGCAGCAGAGTTCCAGTCCGATCTGCGGTTCTAGCCCCTTGTCTCCTCCCTGCATTCCGATTCGGAGATCTCGAAGACCGAGTCCAGGCTTCTAAGCCTCAACAGTTGGCGCACTGCCCAGGGAGGGTCCGCCAGCCTCAGATAGGTGCCAGCCGCCTGGAGCGACACCAAGGCGCTGATTCCCGTCGCGTCAATTGCTGTTACGGCGCTGAGGTCCAGAATGATGTCTCGCCCGTGCTGCTGAATGGCCGCGCACAACAGAGCGGTTTCCTGGCCGCGAACCAGTCTGCCCTGACAGCGCACGGTCACGACGCCGCGCGCGCTTTCAACGGTTACGTTCAAAACGGTTCCATCCTGTCGTGGACCATCGCATGAAGAAAAAGCTAACCTAGCAGGAGAGATAACGCGGATAGGAACTGTAAGACGCCGGTATAGATTTGTATGGCTCAATGCTTCTGGCTGGTGGAGCCGCATGGTTTTGCCGTATACCTTGAGTAAGAGTTGAGCAAGAGAAAGAGCGGATCCGGGAGGGATCTAGTCCTTGACGATTCAATCCCCAATAGGTGGCCCGAACGCGCGAGTGCCCATTCATCGGCTATTTGTCAAGGTGTTCCTCTGGTTCTGGCTCACGGTTCTCGCGCTGTCCGCCATCTTTTTTGCCAGCCGGATGCTCGGCAGTCGATTGCTTCCAGCCACCGACGTCATTGCGGCCTTCGCTCCCAGGGTGTCGGATGAGGCTGCACACGCGTATGAATTTGGAGGTCCACAAGAGTTCGAGCAATTCGAACGAGGAATGATGGGGAACTCCGAGGGCGTGCTCTATCTGATTGATGGATACGGCAAGGATGTTTTGTCGCGACCGATTCCCCCCGACAGCCTGTCCATCGTACGGGCCGCCCGAAGTGACGGAGGAATTGTTGCCCGCTACGGGCTCCGCTCGCGCAGCGCATCTTATCGATTCACGTCGCCCTCAGGGCATCCCTACGTTCTTCTTCTTCACGTTCGCTTGAAACTGGGAAAATTCCTGGAAGCTACAGCCGGAGGTGGGCTGCCGTTCTTCGGCGTGGTCTTGCTCATGGTGACGCTCTTCTGCTTCTGGCTCGCGCACCACATTGTAGCTCCGATTCAGGGGATTCAATCTGCTGCGAGAAGGGTGGCGACGGGCGACCTGAGCGTGCGAGCTCCCGTCGAGATATCCAAACGACACGACGAACTGGCGGCTCTGGCGGTGGATTTTGATGCCATGGTGGAAAGGATCAGCGCCCTGGTAGGCTCCCAGAGAGATCTATTGAGCACCGTCTCACACGAGCTGCGCTCACCTCTCACGCGCTTCAACATGTCTCTAGCCTTATTGCGAAAGCAGCCGCTCGACTCCGAAGAGTTATTGCAACGGATGGAGCGCGATGCCGAGCGGGTTGACGTTCTGATGGGACAGCTTCTGACACTCTCGCGCTTGGAAACGGGCTTATCGTCCGATGGGAGAGACCACGTGGACTTGTCTCAATTGGTTCAGGAAGTAGTGGCGGACGGCGATTTCGAGGCACAGTCGTGTGGCAAGTCTGTGCGGCTGGAAGCGGCAGGCGATATTGTCATCGAGAAGGCAGACCAGATGGCCTTGCGCAGCGCATGCGAGAATATCATCCGCAACGCGGTACGCTTCACTCCACCAGGCACTGAAGTGGAGGTGGTTCTGAAAACCGAGATCCGGAGGGATTTCCGGCAGGCTGTTCTTTCCGTGCGTGATCACGGTCCGGGTGTCCCTGAAGAGGCTTTGCAACAAATCTTTCAACCATTCTTCCGGGTGAAGGTACCACACGGCCCAAGGCGAGACAATGGGACGGGCCTTGGCCTTGCGATCGCTCTTGAGGCGATTCGTCAACACCGCGGCACAATCACCGCCTCGAACGCCAGTCCGACCGGTCTCGAAGTTAGGATGATGCTGCCGACTTGCTCGCTCTAGGTGTCACTCGTCGTAATCGTAGACTTCACGACCCAGCCTTGCTACAACGTTTCAAGCGACGATCCGAGCAGACTCCAGTAAAACACAGCATCAGAGCGGCCAGACATACAAGTAGCCGATCCCCCGTACACTACGGATTCTTTCCGCGCCGTTTGTCTGTGGTCCCAGCTTCTGACGAAGGTTGCTTACGTGAAGATCAATGCTTCGATCAAAAGGCGAAAATTTTCGGCCCAGGACGCGCTCCGCCAAGGCTTCCCGGGAGAGCACGTGTCCGGGCGATTCCAAAAATGCGTGCAGCAGATCGAACTCTGCCGACGTCAAGTGCAGATACTCTCCCAACCTCGACGCAGAACGTCCCGCTAGATCCAATTCCAAATCGCCCGACCGGATTGAGAGTGGCCTGGGCGGGCCGCCTTGCTCCGACTGCCAACCGGATCTGCGGAGAATGGCCCCAATGCGGGCAATCAATTCACGCGGGCTGAAGGGCTTCGCCAGATAGTCATCCGCTCCCATTTGAAGGCCCAAAACACGGTCAAACTCGTCGCCTTTGGCCGTCAGCATCAGCACAGGTGTGCGCGCTCGCGCGCGCAATTCTCGCAGGACGTCAAAGCCCTTTATATCGGGCAACATGACATCCAGCACAATCAAATCGTAGTTGCCGCTTATTCCCGCGTGCGTGCCTTCGGCCCCGTTATGCACGACCGATATCACGAACCCCTCGGCCTCCAAGTACCGTTGCACGAGGTCACACAGATCCGGATCGTCGTCGACGATCAGCAGGCGCGCATGCTTTCGCATCGTTTCTTCCGGTCTGGCACATTGCATCATGCGTACACCCGGCACGTAAGACGGGCGGATCCATCCATTCCGCTAACTTCAAGATTGCCCCACAGCGTCCGGCCCCGCTCGACGCCATGATAGCTGAACTCGACCGTTCCTTGAAAGGTGGTGGGGCCGGGAGGCCGGGGTGATCATCCGCTACAAATCCTGACACGAAAGCGACTTTTCCCAACAGCACTCCTTGACTTGGTCCAACAGAATGGAAATCACCGGGCAACGGAGCGCTCCTTCTGGATCGACTCTCGGTGGGGGTCGAATGCTACGCCCATGAAGCAAACTGAACTGCATTCATCTCGACAGGCTGGTTCGCGTGCGGCCAGCACCACGAAGTTCCCTTCTTTGGGAGCGGCCTCTCCACATGCCTGGAAGCTTGTTGCATTGTTGTCTCTGGGTGGATGCTTCGAAATCTACAACCTAGCGCTTACCGCCACTCTCAGCCCGGGACTGATTCGAAGTGGGATCTTCCATGAAGACTCACGTGGGCTCTGGGGACTCACGGACCAAGCCAGCTTTGCCGCTGCAACCTTCGCTGGACTTTTTGTGGGCACGGCTGTGCTCGGGGCCTTTGCCGACAAATTCGGGCGCCGCACGATCTTTATATTCTCGATGCTCTGGTACTCCGTCACTACTGTCGGGATGGCACTCCAGCATTCAGCCGCTGGCATTGACGCCTGGCGATTTTTCACGGGTATTGGCCTTGGGCTGGAGTTGGTAACCATTGATACCTACATTGCCGAATTGGTTCCGGCAAGTGTTCGTGGAAGGGCTTTCGCGATCAACCAGTCCATCCAGCTTCTAGCCATCCCGCTAGCGACTTTCCTGAGTTGGCTGCTGCTGCCCCGCGACCTGCTAGGCATCGCCGGTTGGCGATGGGTTGCTGTCGTCGGGGCAATTAGCGCGCTCGTCGCTTACTATATCCGGCGTCAGGTGCCGGAATCACCGCAATGGCTTCTGAAAAGAGGCAGACTCGAGGAAGCCCAGCGAGTGCTAGAAAAGATCGAACCGAATTCAACTGGCTACATTGCAAATCGTCTGCACGAAATAGTCTCCGTTCGTCCGGATGTCTCCTCCTTCTTTTCCCTGCTTCGAAATCCGTATGTAGGGCGCACGCTGGTGCTGATCGTATTGAACATTTTCCAAGCGAGTGGGTTCTATGGCCTGGTGAACTGGCTGCCGACACTTCTCATCTCTCGGGGCTTTACGATTCTTCGCAGCCTGCGATACACCTTCATCATTTCAATCGTCTATCCACTCAGCCCGCTCCTGTTCGTTCCCATAGCCGACAAAATAGAGCGCAAGTGGCACATCGTTCTTGCTGCCGGTTCCGCTGCCGTCCTCGGATTGCTCTTCTCGCGCCCGGCAGGCAGCCTCGTACTGGTGACGCTGGGAATCTTGCTGACGATATCGAATAATTGGCTTTCCTTCGCCTATCACGCCTACCAGGCAGAAATGTATCCGACATTAGTGCGCGCACGCGGGGTTGGTTTCGTCTATTCCTTCAGCCGCCTGTCGACTGTTGTGTCGAGTTTCCTGATCGCGTTGCTTTTGCGGCGGTTTGGCCCCTTCGGTGTCTTTGGGTTTATCGCGTGCAGTATGGCGATCGTGGTTGTCACAGTCGGTTTCTTTGGCCCTCGCACAAGGGGCCACGGCGACGCAGGAGTAGCAGTTCTATGAATCTCGTGAAAGAACAATTTGTGCACCAATCTGTTGAGGAATCGAGGACGGGAGTTCAGACCGGCCGCCAACCGTTCACGGTGGCGGGAGTATTCTGGACGATGCTGGTGGTGTGCCTGGCTGTCGGCAGCATTGGTCTGGCCTACCTTATCCATCCAGCTAGACCCGCCCGCTCCCTCTTCATGGGTTTTGATGGATTCATCATGCTCCCCAAGGGCGGGATCCTGAATGTCCTCGACTATCTCACTCTGAACGATCGTGCTTTGCTTATAGCTGGCGAATCGACAGGAAGCGTCTTCAAGATCGCAGTCGACGCGGAGCCGCACGGTACGGGCGACACCGTGATGGAGTTGCGCGGTGCTCCCAGCGTCCATGGGATAGCGATCGCGCGAGAAGCTAATATCGCATTCGTTACACGCAGTGGGGGCAACACTGTGGACGTGATCGACCTGAAGCGATCCCAAATCGTTGCCAGCATTCCGGTCGCGGATGATCCGGACGCGATCCTCTATGACAAAGGCTCCAACCTGATCTACGTCGCCAACGGCAGTGCCAAACTTGCAACGTTGATCGATCCAGATCGGCGCTCAACCATCGCAGCGATTTCGCTGGGTGCCGAACCCGAGTATGCAGCGATGGACTCGCCCGACGGATTGCTCTACCAGAATCTTAAGGACATCAATTCAGTTGCGGCAGTTGACCTTCTCAGGCGCGCAGTTGTCGGACGATGGCTGCTCTCCTCATGCGAGGGTCCCACCGGCATGGCGATCGATTCTGAACACCGTCGGCTGTTTGCAGCCTGTTCAGGAAATGCGACCCTGGCGGTGTTTGACATGGAGCGGCACCGAGTCATTGCCTCGTTAAAGATCGGTGGAGGTCCGGATTCGGTCGCCTTCGATCCATCATTGCAACGTATCTACACAGCAGGCCGTACCGGAGAACTTACGATTGTTCAGCAGGATGCTGCGAGCTCATACCGCGTATTGGATCGGATTCGCACTCACTATGGAGCGCACACTCTCGCCATAGATCCTGTTTCGCACAGGGTTTACTTGGCTTATGCCAGCCTCTTTGTCCGCCCGAGGATCGCCGTGTTCTCGCCTTTGAAGGTCGGTGGGTCCCTGATGGTACGCCGAGTCGAGTTGCTCTCACAAGCTCGATTGAATGACAGGCTCCTTGTCGTGCGGGATGCTGCAACCCACTTCGAGGCTTTTTGGCAGTGAGCAGAAGCTATTGGAACCGAGATTTTGTTGTAGGCAGTCAAACCCTTGTCGGCAACTTGGCCCACCCTGAAGGATGACGATGAATAAACCTACGAGCGCAGGTCAGTGCCGTTTTGAGCCTTTGGTCCTATGACGATATTGCAGATCTTACATACCCAGGGTGGTCGCTGGCTGTTGGTTGCGTTTTGCTCGCTTTCGCTCTCGCCTCATCCATCCGCACAGACAGGGAACGAGTTAATGGCCGACGCATGTTACAACGAACTTCATCAGCGCAAACAACATGCGTTATGGGAGAGCCAGGTACAGCATCGTAGTGCCGGGCATGTCATTCGCGAACAGGAAATTGAAACGGTAGATGGCCCGGTGCATCGCCTGCTTTCGGTAGATGGTCATGAACCGTCGCCCTCCGACAGAAAGCAAAGCGACGAACGACTCCATGAGTTAATGCAAAATCCTCGCGCGCGACTCGAACTTAAAAAGAACCGCGAGGCAGATGAAAAGCTATTGGCTGATGTTCTCCGGGTGATGCCAGATGCCTTCCTCTTCGACGACCAAGGCACTCAGGGGAGCTTGGAGAAGCTCGCTTTTTGTCCAAACCCCGCATACAAACCCAAGACGAATGAGGAGAAAGTCTTGCACGCGATGAGCGGAGTTATCCTGATCGATCTCGATGAGAAACGGCTGGCGCGGCTTTCCGCGACGTTAACGCAGCAAGTGGATTTTGGCTACGGAGTAATCGGCCACCTGCGCAAGGGAGGTATCGTCGACGTCAACCGAATTCGACTTGCTCCCGGCATCTGGAAAACAAGTTCATTCAGAATCGATATCAAGGGCCGCTTCGTTTTCTTCAAGACGCTTAACAAACAGCAGGACGAGGCTCATAGCGAATTCAAATCGGTGGCTCCCGATACAACGATCCCGCAGGCACTGCAACAGATTGTCGGGAAATAAGCTGTCTCTATGAATCGATCCAGGGAAGCTAGGATTCTTGGTTTACGGCAGGAGAGTTCCCGCAGTAACACTACCATCGCTCAACGGATCTCCACATTCATCAACGGCACGAACTGCTGGCCACCATGCATGTCCCCATCGCCGGGTTCGCCCTGCGTCAGCGGCCGGGGGATACTGAACTTAAGGGCCAGCGCATTGTCGCACTGGAAAAAGCGCACCTTGTCCTTCGGGCACCCGTAGAGTTTGGCGAATGAAGCTTGCGTCAAGACTCCGGAGTTCTTGACTCGATCATAACTCGCTTGGTCAGCGAACATGATGTCGAACGTAAGCGTGAAGGGTCCGGCGTTCTTGCTTCGAATCAAAGCGGCGATATCGGCCAGTTTCATGATTGCGTCGAGCCATCCAGGTCCTGGAAGTGCAGACGAAACATCTCAAGCGGCGTCGAGGGAACCGCAACGTGATTCAAGTTAAAGCGATATACCGGACCTCGGTCGATTACGGCGGGGTTGTGAAGACATGCGAAAGAGGTGATTGAACCGGCCCATTCTTTGATCGGATAGTGGAGAAGCGGCTGGCGGCTCAGTTCGGCAAGCGTGTGCGCCATGTCCCGTGTTGGTGCTGTTGCTTCAAGCACAATCCCCACCTCATGCGGCAGATTCTTCATCTCAGGCTCCAGCTTTCCCATGACCGCGTTGATCCCATAGGTATGGAAAACGAAGCTGTATGAGCTCTTGTCGGCCTTGTCACCAAGCACGCGCGCCACGACGTCATCAATGTAGTTCCGTACTGAACCGAGCCAACTGTCCAACTGGCGGATGACATAGGGGTCGCGGATCCCCCCTACAATGATGCTCTGATAGCCTGCCAATTCCGCCCCTTCCAGCTTCACGGTGTAGACCGGTTCAGAAAAGTATTCAGTGCCGCGAATCCGGACCGTCACGTCGTCGATCGCTTCAAAAGTTGAATTCGTCAGGTCAAGGGTTCCCGAGCACTCACGATGCCGGAAAGGGTCGGCATTTTCGTACAGACCATGAGCCGCCACGCTCTGCGGCGTGCAGCGCAAGCCCTCTCCATACGGGCGAATTGTGATCTGGTCATAACTCACGGTAGTAGAGATCACGCCTTTGCCAACAGTTTCACAGACCAGCGTGCCGCACTCTGACACTTTGCCGGCATGCCAGGCCAGCCCGGGCGGGAATCCACGCATGACCGGAATCGCCGCAAAGAGAGCAGAATCGCTGCAGCGTCCAGCCAGAACAAAGTCCGCCCCGTCCCCGATCGCCTGCTGCAGCGGCTCCACGCCCATCATGCCTACGATGCGACTGCAGCGATCGATGACGTGGTCGCTGATGGGCGGTGCCGGGTTCAGCGGAACGATGCGGTTATGCTTGAGCAAGTCCTTGAGGTAAGTCTTGTCCTGTTCGGCATAGATTACGGCCGTGCGCAGCTTCAGCTTGTATTCCGCGACGATTTCACGCACGATCTCGAGGACCCCGTCAACGTGTACATCTCCGCCTGCTGTGCCTGCAGATCCGACGATTACGGGAATGTTGGCCTTTCGCGCTGCTCGCAACATCACAGACAGGTCGCGCTTTACGGCCTCTCGGGGAAAGGCAGGAATCCCCATTCCCAGTGAAAAGGGGCCTGCATCGGTGGTCCCTGCGTCGCAGGCGATAAAGTCGGTCGGCTGCGCCAGTGCCTCGTCCAGAGCAACGGCACTGATTCCTCCACCTACGCTTCCGACAGGCGCGATGAATCGGATTTGGCCATGATCTGACACAAGACCTTCAAATTATGTATACATATTCATCGTATAACTGTCTACATATTAAGCTTATTCAGCTCATTTCTTCCGTAAGGTGGGACTGGTCGCAGGCAGGCTGTGCAACAGAGTCTCCTGAGCATGGGCAAGGTGCCGCCGCATCAGCCGTTCGCAGGCCTCGGGGTCGTGCGCCTCCAGCGCCTGGAGAATGGCCTCGTGGTCGGCTTGTCCGAGCGGGACACGTCCGCGACTGAGAATCCCTGGGTATCGGTAGAGACGCATGATGCACCAAATATCTCCGCAGAGCATGTCAATCAGGCGCTGGTTCCCACTGGCAAGGGCAATCTGGTAGTGGAAATCGAAGTTGTGCCACTCGCTGTATAAATCCAACAGTTTGTCGGCCTCGACCTCCATCTGCCGGCGCAAAGTCAGGCGGAGCTTCTCAAGCCCTTCCTTCGTGACCCTCTTAGCCGCGAGCCGGCAAGCTTCTACCTCCAGGGCTTCACGCACTTCGAGCAGTTCGGCAAGCTCCGCTGCAGTAAGGGTCGCGATAAATGTCCCGCGGTTGGGATGCCGAACGACTAGTTTGCGGCCTTCAAGTCGGCGAACTGCCTCCCGTAATGGACCGCGGCCGACGCCTAATTGACTTGCGATTCTGGCCTCACGAACGCGCGTGCCGGGCGGGAACTCCCCACGGAAAATGGCTCCTTCCAGCCTTGAGACCAGATCATCCACCAGCGTTTGGGGCGTCTCTTTTTTCAGTTTAGAGGTCAACAGAACGGACCTGCCTTGCAGCGGCAAATCGAGACAACCCGCTTGCACAACCGCCTTCACCAAATCCATCTTAACCATAATGCGCCAAATTTCCCTTGACAGAAATGATCGAGCACTCCTAGAATCCACGTGGTTCAAAACTGTCTACAGATATACTACACTACTGTGGACATTTCTAGGTGCGCCTCCACGTTGCAGGTGAGGTTCTCATGGTCCCTAGACGAATCTCAAACGTCACGACGGTGTTTCTCTGGGTCGTTTCCCTCACCTTCATCCTGTTGTCGGGCGATCCAAGCGTCCGGGCGCAGCTCGCCGCGGCGACCCTGTCCGGCCAAGTTTCGGATCAGTCCGGGACCATCATTGCGTCGGCGAGCGTGACCATCAGAAACATTGCAACTAGCGATGTGCGCACCGTGACCACGAATACTAAGGGGATATTCAACGCACCGAGTCTTCAGCCCGGCGTCTATTCGGTTACTGTTTCGGCTTCGGGCTTTGCGACCCACGTGGAGCGCAACCTGCAGCTCACGGTGGGTGCGATCCGGAACTTAGACGTGTCTCTGGCCGTTGGAACGAAAACCGAGACGGTCGAGGTAAGAACAGGCGCGGCGGATGTTGAAACGGATACCTCCGTCATCAGTGCAACCGTCGAGCAGCAGCACATCGTCGATCTGCCTCTGAATGGCAGAGACTGGACGCAGCTCGCAGTTCTACAGCCGGGCGTCGTCAGCGTTCGCGCCCAGGAACCCACCACCGGTAATTCCAACCGCGGTGTCCGCGGCTTCGGCAATCAGCTGGCAAGCAACGGCCATAGTCCTTACGAGAACACCTATCGTGTCGACGGCATCAACGAAAACGATTATTCGAACGGGGCTCCCGGCAGCGCTATCGGCGCCAATCTTGGCGTAGACGCCATCCAGGAGTTTAATGTTGTGACCACCTCCTACACCGCCGAGTACGGGCGTACCTCGGGTTCTGTCATCAACGCAGTCACGCGGTCAGGCGCCAACGATCTACACGGGAGCGCATATGTCTTCGATCGCGACAAGATATTCGATGCCAGAAATTTCTTTGATGCACCCCGAATCCCCCCCTTCCACCGCGTCCAGTTTGGAGGGGCAGCGGGCGGCCCGATACGGAAGAATCGCACATTCATCTTTGGCGACTACGAAGGAGTCCGCCAATCACAGAGTGTGAATTTCAACAGCGTGGTGCCGTCGCCCGCCGCTCGCATGGGCCGGTTGCATGGAGCGGATGGAACCCCGGTAACGGTCACGGTGGATCCCAATATTGTTTCCTATCTGGGACTTTATCCTCTTCCCAACTTCGGCCTCAATCCGGGAACTTTTGGCGATACGGGAAACCATGTCACGACAGGTCTAGTCAACCTAACGGAGAACTTCGTCACCACGCGCTTCGACCACAATCTTTCGGAAAACGACAGCCTGTCCGCAACCTACCTCTACGATAATGGCCCTGAAACGGTCCCAGATAGTCTCGGAAATACGCAGAGCCGTCTCAATGCAGGCCGCCAATTGGTTGGTATCACCGAACGGCACATCTACAGTTCCAAGGCACTGAACGTTGTTCGCCTCGGATATAACCGCAGCGTCGGGGACATTCTCGTACCGCTGAAAGCTCTTACGCCGGCAGCAGGAAACGCGGCGCTCGGTTATACGAGCGGAACCTTTGCTCCAGCCATCAATATTGATGGGCTCGCGTCGGCTGGCGGCCTAGGCAGTCTCCGGCAGGCATCGGTCAGGTATAACTCCTTCCAGTTCTATGATGACCTAGCGATCGCCCGGGGAGCGCATTTGCTGAAAGCGGGTTTCGCGTTCGAGAGAATTCTTGCGAGTGCGAAAGCGAAATTGCAGAACGGCACCGCCAACTTTCAGACCACAGGCAACGTCACCGCTCTTGAAAACTTCCTCACGGGCAACTTGTTCTCGGCTCTTGTTCTGCCGGGTGGAATGTCCTCGCCTATCGAAGTACCGGACAACCTGTTTGGTGGATACATTCAAGACGACTGGCGCATCCGCCGAGATCTGACCTTGAATCTGGGATTGAGATACGAAATGCTCACCATCCCAACCGACCGGAAGAATCGCGCGGGCCTGATCAACACGCTCACGGCTTCTCCAGGCAGCGGACCATGCCCAGCGGTGATCATGCCGACAACGGTGCCGGGCTGTGTGGTCCCCGTCACGCAGTTCTGGCAGAGCAACCCAACGGTTCATAACTTTGAGCCACGGCTGGGATTCGCCTACGACGCATTTGGCAATGGGAAGACCGCGATTCGCGCGGGCTTCGGGATCTATGACATGCTCCCCCTACCTTACGTCTATGCGACCTATGCGGCCATCTCCGCTCCTTACTCGCAGGATGAGATAGTCCCTGGGTTCCTGCTTCCGCCGGGCGGTTTTCCAAGTGCGGTCGCCGCCGTTGGCACAGCCACTTCCTTCCTTCGTATTGGGCACTACATCGAGCAACACCCGAAGCGAACCTACTCGCTAAATTACAACCTCAACGTTGAACGGCAAATCTCCCAAACTCTTACGGCACTGATCGGATACGTTGGGTCTCATACCCTGCATACGCCGTTTCAGGCTGAGGATATGAACCAGGTGGCACCCTCCAATGTCCAAGTGATCGATGGCCGTTACGTGTATCCAGCGGGAGGCGTGCAGCAGGATGCTAATGCCACTGAGATCTTCGGCCTGCTCTTCGATGGCAACGCGAACTACAACGGAATGATTACTCAGATTCGGGCCAGGGCGTACCATGGGCTCTCCGCTCAAGGTACCTATACTTGGGGTCGATGCACAGATCTCGGGTCCGGCACGCAGTCTCCATCGACCTATCAGAATTCCTTCGCCAGTCTCATCTACTACGACAAGAACCAGCGGAAGGGAGAATGCGACTTCAATATCGCCCGGAACTTCTCCGCAAATTTCCTCTACGCACTCCCCGCTCCGGAGCACGGGCTAATGCGGACGGTAGCCGGTGGCTGGCTCATAGCAGGAATCGTCACCGCGAGCACAGGCGTCCCCTTTTCCCTGATTCAGGCTGGGGACGTTCTTGGGCAACAAGGTCAGAGCTTTGGTGCGGTGCTGGATGTGGTCCCAAATTGCAATCCCATCAATCAACATTTCAAGAGTTCAGGCTTGAACTACGTCAACCCGGCTTGCTTCGTGTTTCCCACAGTTCCCATGGGTTCGGCGATCGCACCGCTCTGCGACCAGGGAGGAACGACACCGACCAGTGGCCAGGTGCTCTGCCTGAATGCCCAAGGGAACGAACGCCGCAACCAGCTCGTTGGTCCGCGCCTGGTGGACGTGGATCTGTCGCTCGTCAAGAACATCCACATTCCTCGCATCTCGGAGGCGTTCAATCTTCAGTTGCGGGTGGAAGCCTTCAACATCTTCAATCATGCGAACTTTCAGGCGCCAACGCATAACAACACCTTCGGCGGTCGGTTCGGCTTCAATCAGGAATCTCCCGGGACGGCTGGCCTGTTAGACTCCACCGCGACTCCATCCCGGCAAGTCCAGCTCGGAGCCAAGGTGATCTTTTAGCTCCAGCAGAGTAGCAGGCGGCCAGGACTTTTCTCGGCCAGCCGAGGCCTGCACCGGCAACCCTACAGCCGGTTACACCGAGTGACGATATCCGGTCTGCAAGGGCGCCGTTACACGTCGACTGGCAAGCAAAGTGGAGCTTTTGCAGAGCATCATTTCAGTACAAATCCTTACATATCCCTCACACATCCTGACCGCATCGTCCTATAAGCCCAGCTAGCTTCATGATCGTGCAATCGTCCAGCTCAGGCTGGAAACGATGGACCCGTGAAACCCAAACGAGGTGATCATGAAGTCGCAAATCACAGGCATGCTTATGTTCCTTTCATTCTTGGTCGCATCTGTAACGGTTACGGCTGCGCAGGAAGTTCAACCTTCACCAAATACGGTCGTGGTTGGATCGGGGAATGACCTTCGTTGCAGACTCGAAAAAGGACTGCGCATCACCAAGCCCGGCGAACCAATCACAGCAAAGCTGATCGAGCCAGTTTACGCCGGAACGACCCTTGCGATTCCCGAGGGCGCGACCATCAAAGGACATGTCTCCTCCGTTTCCCACGCTCCCCTGAGCAAACGCGCACGACGACTCCTGAGTGGCGATTTCACGCCTCCGCGAACTGCAAATGTAACCTTCGATCACGTCATTCTTCCCAACGGTACCACGCTAGAGATTCACACTGATACAACCGTTGGAATTCGTGACATGAAAACCGCGCAGTATCTTCCCAAGTCGCAACGTCCCGGTATCCACCAGAAGATGAAAGAGGCTGCTAAACCTCTGCGGGAACCAAACAAATTCCAAAGGCTGCGCCAAGCTGCCATCACGAGTTTGCCTTATCACCCCGAATATCTCGATCAAGGAACAATCTTCGATGCAACCTTGCTCGACCCTATTCGAACACCGATACCCCTCGAAACGGGGGAGATTCATCCCGCGCTCGGCGATAACTATCTCCACCTTCGTCTCTTGACGCCTTTGAAATCGGACATGATCGCGCGTGGGGCGGCGATCGAAGCAGCGGTCTCACGGCCGTACTACAACTCGGATCACGTCCTGCTCTATCCGGCAGGCACAAAGCTCGAAGGCACTGTCACCAAAACCGTTGCCGCTGGCTGGATGAAGAAGAATGGTGAACTTTTGTTCTCCTTTCATTCCGCACAGACGCCTGATGGGACCACGACCGATATGATCGCAACCGTCGCCGGCATCCAGGCGGCGGGTGGCCAACGGCTTGCGGTCGGGCTCGAAGGGAACGTCAGGGCAACGACGTCGCTTTTTTCGCGCTTGCGAGGGCCACTGGCGCTTGTTGGTCCCTCAAGGGCGGTTGCTGATATGACCGTCGATAAAACTGCTTGGGCACGAGCAGGAGAAGGGCGTAAAGGGTTCGGCTTGCTTGGCGCAGGCGCAGCACAAGCATCGGCAGCTACGGCCATTGGCTTCGGTTACTTCGGCGGAGCCGTGAAGATATACGATGCTTTTCTCGCTAAAGGTTCGAATGTCGAGCTTCCCGTCAATACGCCTGTTTTCCTGCGCATTGATGAGAAGGCGCGCGTGTCAAGTCTGGGGAATGGTAATCCTCAAGCGGTAGTCATGTCAGCCGGTGTCGGGAAACCTTGAGATGGCGCGAATGGGAGCCGTGTGTGCAGGGGGGGCCTCGCTACTTCTGCTGCTTCTGCTGGCTTCTGCTGGGTCTGCTGGGCATTGGGCTGATGGGTCTGCTGGGCTGATGGGGGCTGATGGGGGCTGATGGGCATTGGCCTTGACGCACTTCCGGTACACGGATAACATCGCGCAAGCCCTAGCCTGCTTGTCTGTTTGGGGCCAACGCGAGCGTCTGGCGCCCGCGATGGTTGTGACGTACCAAACGCTCCGGGTAACATGTCGCGAGTTGACCGACTCCGCGGATCGTGCGATGGCAGCCAGAGGTCGAGTTCTGGCTGGCTGGTCAGCATTACCCTTTTTTGCTTGGCTCTCGTCATCCTCCTCCTGACCCTTCTCGCAGCGCGACTGCACAGCATTGACGTTTCCTCGATGTTGCTGGGGGGCGCGCTAGCAACCCTCTGTGTCGTGTTGTCTTTCCTCTTCGGAACCTTGTGGGTGGCCCACCGGCAGCAGCGTGAGACCGCCAGTGCGCTCGACGCAAGCAACGCCTCCCTATTGGAGAGTGAAAAGCGTTTCCGGCAGATGGCCGATCACATCCAGGAGATCTTCTGGATGATCGATGCCCGTACCCAGAAGGTCCTGTACGTGAATCGGGCGTATGAAACCATAACCGGACGCTCCAGAGAGGCGCTCCGGCGCGACCCGCTCTCCTACGCAGACCTCATCCACCCGGAGGATCGCCGGCGGGTGGTTACCAAGCTTGGCGAAGAGACCGGGGCGGGAGGATTCAACGATCAGTTTCGGATTGTATTACCGGACGGAGATTCGCGATGGATCTGGGTCGGCGGATTTGCGGTGCGGGATGGACGAGGAAAGATACGAGAGCTGGTCGGAACGGCTCGGGACGTGACCGCGCAAAAGCGTGCCGAGGAAGAGATCGGCAGAAGTCTGGCGATGGCTCAGGGCGCATGGGCCGAAGCGGACGCGCTGCGCAAGGCGACGCTGGCCTTGACTCAAGACCTGCAGATGGACAGTGTGCTGGACACGCTACTGCAGTCCCTGCTGGAACTGGTTCCGTACGAGTCCGCGCAAATCCTGCTGGTTGAGTCGGACTCCCGGCTGTTTCTGGCGCGCGACGCGCATCCTTGTGAGCTTGCGAAGCTCCGCCCGAGATATCCGGTCGCGCTCGACGCAACCGATTACCCACTCATCGAACGCGTGCTTGAAAATCAAGACGGCATCCTGCTCCCCGACACGGCGCAGGAGCAGGAATGGCGAGGTTCCGGAGGCTCCGATTGCCCTCGCTCCTGGCTGGGCGTTCCATTGCTCGTGTCACACTATGCGCTGGGACTGTTTTCCCTGGGCCACTCTGTCCCCGGCACTTTCACTTCGGAACATCTGCGACTTGCCAAGCTGCTGGCGATTCCGGCGGCGGCAGCAATTCAGAATGCCCGCATGTTCGAGTGTGCCAAGATCTATGGCGCCGAACTCGAGAAGCGAACGTCGGATCTCCGTGCCGTGGAGAATGCGCTCCTGCGTTCCCACAGTGATCGTCCGTCCTGACTTGTCCGGGAGGAATTTGCTCGAAATGAAGAGATTGCTCAAGGACGGGACGCGGATCTTTCACGTTTTCCGACCCTGGTCTTTGCCGGGGCGAAGCCGGGGAAACGGCTGACTGGGTGGATCCGGATCGACCGACACCAAGGACATGGTGACGGCGATCACCCGCCCGACGATGTCACCGTCTGTCGGATAGCGAACCTGCCGGACCTGCACGGGCGATTGCGGGCACGGAATCAGGATCAGCTGGTTTCCATCCAGCTCACACCAAGAGCAGACATAGCCATCCCTGAGCTCTACAAAATAGATGGGTCGATCCGCTGCGTTCCGCCAACTACTCATCTTTACCTTGTTTTGTCGGGCATCAATGGCCACGACGGATCCGGGACGGATGATTGGATCGAGTGTGTAGTCCTCAAGCCCGACGTATCCGCAAAGACAGCGTTCCGGATCGAGCTGCTGCAGAAGCTCGACAGGAATCTGAGCGTAAGTCTCGAACATACGGGACAGCAGGTTCGTGCGCGCCAGGTCCACGTCGTTGCGAAGCTCGACGGGTACGACGATCTTCTGCCCGGGCAGTTCCAGGCTGGATCCGAGCAAATGGGTATGCGGCAGCCGGACCAGTCGTTGCTCTCGGGCGATATCCAGGACATTAATTCCGAAGAAGGCCAAAATGTCAATCCAGCTACATTTGTAAATAAGGCTCAGGGTGCAGACTTTGTAGATGTTCGGCGTAAACTTCCCATTTTCGGCGTCGGTCAGCCAGGCATGAGAAATGTAGTATTCCTGGTTGTTTTTCTCTCGCGCAATGCCCAGGCTCAACTCCTGCACGGCCCGGGTTGACAATCCCACACGGACACGCTCGGCTCGGAGCTTTTTGCCAGCTTCCGGATTCGGAGTCGACCCCAGCCTCGGCGTCCGCATGGCAGGCAGTACGTCCTTCTTTGTCGAATACGTTAAGGTCTAGAAGAACAACAAAAACGGAATGACGCGGAAGATGCGCCATGATACTCCTTGGGAATAGTCACGAAGCCAGCATTTTCGGCTGGTCGCGAATGCGACCGTCCGCGGCTGGCACCTAAGCTACTAAGTGCCTGTCGGAGGAGATAGGTGGCCTGGTCGTACGAGCGATCATTCTTATGAAAATCGTCGTGACGGATCCGATTTCGGGCTATACAGGACAAGTCTCCGCAACACGCCTCGGAACACGCAGATTGTCCGCGGAAGATCGACAAGAATCTGGTGTGGGATCATGGAGTCCAAAGAGAGGCTGGTCGAGCGGGTAAACCTAATTCTGGCAAGCAGAAACCTTACTTTGTACCAAGTCTCGCAGAAAACATCCGACCTTTACGGACGATCATCCCCCAGTTTTGTGCCACACAATTTCTACTACTCTCTCAGGCGGGCAAGCCTCAGCCCCAGTATCCACCAGCTGTTTGCGCTGAGCCGGATCTCGAACTACCGTTTACACGACTGGCTGCGCGTGTTCGGGTTTCACCTGGAAGACATCGGCCAATTGCAGGCCAGCCTGCCTTCGAAGCGAACGATGACTCTGGATTCGTCGCTGGAGGATCCGGAGTCCTGGATTCGCTGGTTCCGAAACAAGCCGGGAAATTTGCCGGCTCCAGACATCGCTCCCATGGGACGGCTTCTGGAATCGGCTCAGCAAGTGCGCCTCCGGTCCCTCCCGCAAACCAAAGCACGAGAATTTGTGTACGCCAAGATTGGAGCGGAGGATGCTTTTGCATTCCCAGAGCTGCTTCCGGGGAGCATTGTCCGTGCGAATGCTCGCCTCATAAAATCGATGCTACCCGGAGCAAATGAAGAAAGACCGGAATGCTTTTTCCTCATCGAACATGCCAAAGGGTTTTGCTGTTGCCGGCTCCGCGCCCTCGGCAAGCACCGCATCATGCCGCTCAGCACCCAGCTTCCCTATGCCCAGCTGGAGCTGGAGATCCCGACCGAAGTACGGGTGATCGGTGTCCTGGACCTTGAAATACGGTCTTTGCTCCAATCCGAGCAAGCGGACGTGCCGAAGGAACTGGCGGCACTTTGGCGGCCTCCGGCACTGGGTTTGGAAGCATCGAAGCTCAGCCAGCTGCTACGCAGTGCCCGATTGAAAATGGGCTTGTCGTTGCGGGACGCTTCGGCGATGAGCCGCCGTGTCGCCGCGGAACTGGGCGACCAGCAATACTTCGCTGCACCGGGCTCTCTTTCCGACTATGAGGCACGCGACAGTTCTCCACGGCACATTCATAAGGTGATCACTCTCTGCGCAGTCTACGGACTGCATTTCTCAACTTTGCTGAAGAGCATTGGCCTGCACGTGGAAGAAGCCGGTGAACATCCTATTCCCGACCATCTTGTTCCTCGCGAACTTCCAAGCGGGCCCCGTGGCGCGCCAAAGCCAGAACCTATGGACAGTGGCTTTCTAGAGCAATTGCTGAGGCGATCGGAGCACGTGCCGACTTTTCTGCGAGCGTGTCTCCCCGGCCTGTCTGGCCTGAAGACCTCGTCTCTGAATGACTACCTTTGGGTCGGAGGGGATCAGAATCCGCTACACCCTCTTCTTGCAAAAGGATTAATCGTGGTTGTGAATCGGCACAAAAAGAGAGCCCTTCACTTTCGATCACGGCCGTTGTGGCAGCAGCCTCTGTACGTACTCCTGAAACGTGACGGAACATATGTGTGTGCCTGTTGCAGCCTCGAGAACGGAACATTGGTCATACATCCGTACTCACTGAACCATCAACGACCAGAGCATCTGCGAAATCGGCACGATGCGGAGGTGCTCGGGCAGATCGTCGCGATCGCGAGAAGGCTCTGATACGCCCCGGCCAGTGTCGCCTGCGACGTCGTGACCCGACGAAAGGGACGGTCATCGGGACAGCAAAAAGGTGAGACTCTTTTTACACGCCGGTGACAACCCAATATGCACGGCAGTCTATCTATGCAGGTCGGTGCCAGGAGGCGTGTATGAAACTTCAAACCAGTTTACTGAAATCGGCGTGCGTCCTGGCAATCTTGATCGCTGGCTGCGCTTCGGCTACGCCGCAGGATAGCGAATTCAACTCTCGCGGCAATATCCTGATAGCCGACCAGTTCAACAATCGTGTGATTGAAGTCGATTCCATTGGCAAGATCGTTTGGCAATTTGGCCTGGGCCCGGCAGATTTCTCGCCTGCGTCGATCATCGGTGTCAACGATGCCCAGCGCGTCGGCGATCTCACTTTGATGGCCGGCACGGGCACCCCCGGCGGTCAGCCCGAAGCGCCCAACTGCACCAATCCCAACGGCTGCCCCGACAACCGCGTAGTGTTGGTCGACCGCGCGGGACACATCGTCTGGCAATACGGGCGGTTCGGCGTCGCCGGTAACGGCCTCGATTAGCTCAACACTCCGGTACAAAATACCTGGCTTCCCAACCGCCACGTACTCATCACTGATCAGGCGAACGAACACGTCATCGAGGTCAATCTAGCCAAGCGAATCATCTGGCAATACGGCACCACCGGCGTCTCCGGCAACGGCCCCGAGCAGCTCAACAACCCGAACTGCGCCGAGCTTCTGGAGAACGGTCACATCCTCATCTGCGACGAAAACAACAACCGCGCGATCGAGGTCACCCGCGCCGGACACATTGTATGGCAATAGGGCAGCGGTGACCCGAACGTCAACGATCCGGTGAGCGGTGTCGCCTTCGCCAGCCGGCTGACGCACGGCACGCTCATCACTGATTCGAATCACGCCCGCATCGTCGAGATCGACCGCGACAAGAACGTTGTGTGGGAATACTTTACCAATACCGATCCAAACAGCAACCAGCGCGGGGGCAACGGCCCGCTGCCTACGCGCGCCGTGCGATTAAGGAACGGTCATACACCCTGATCAGCGACCAATACAACCACCGCGTGGTCGAGGTGAACCGCGCCAAGCGTATCGTGCGCACCTTCGGCAAAATCAACTCCCCGGGCTACAACGCCCAGAGCGTCGCCGACGGGGGACTCAACTCGCCCTACGACGCCAAACGAATTGGCGACTACACCGGCCTTACGCCACCTTTCGCCGAAGATTCCGGCCACCGTTGATAAAATGGTCGAGTCACATGGTGAGAAGTCGGCCCAGAAGATACTTCGTCGCCTCTGCACGCACCGGATATGCGAGCCGTCCGAATTCAGGCAATTGACGGCACAAGGACTTTCACCTTGCCAGATTTGCAGCCTTGTCGGCCTCTTCCCGCTACGCCACCGCACAAAATAGAGGTCTTATCGAAAACGCCTCGGATCGAGAATCTGCTCCATCCCAAGAGCTCTGCCCCGAGATGTTGCCGATCAAGGCTTAGCGACAACTCACCCAGGGTCGGCGGATTTTCTCCAACGTGACTGGTGGGTCCAAGGAACAGCAGCTTTCCACGGGACGTCCAGGCGGAGTTAGTCCCGCCACGACCTTTTCTACTGCTCGGCTCTGGCCAACGATTCTCTGCGCAGGGTGTTTTCCTTTCAACTGCGTCCCGGCTGCGAAGCGTTGGGGTCTAATACGGTGGGGAGATTAGTCCTCATAGCACATTACCGCACATTCATTTGACCTGCCCAAGGCGCGTGTGAGTCGAAGTCAGGAAACCTGTGGACGTTCTGTTCGAGCTGGCAGCCATGACTGCCGTTTAACAACGGTCAGCGCCTGGGAATATCTCTGCGCATTCTGTCTCACTCCGCGGTGCAGAGGTGTGAGATGGTCCCCTCTGTTGAGTGACCGCGGGGCGACGGCTGTCGAAAGAGGGACAGATGCCTATCGCCAGGATCTCAGAGGTGCGTTCTGGGCAGTCCGATTGTTCCTATATTTAATGACTTGCCACGATCTCCTGCTCCACTCAACTTTGGCATTCCCAATGCACGGCAATTGTTTAGCAGACCAGACACTAACAAGTTGTCACATGTAAGGCCATTCTGATTCGTACGAAATAGTGCGGCGAATAGGTTTCGAGCGAGTTGTGTGTCTTAACAATCTCAACCGTAACCCTCGAAATAACCCATAGAAAATGGAGAAGAGACAAATGAGCAACAATGGTGGTCAGCAGACCAAAAAGACTGTGCGAGTTCGGAGGCTGTACGTGGCCGCCCTCGTGCTCGCATGTTCATTCGGCACAGTCAGCCGCGCCGCGGCGCAGACAGTCACGCCCCCAACCACTCCTTCCATCATTACGCCAACGACGGGAAACTCTGCATTTTTGGTCGGCCACGCCTTCGGTACGCAAGGCTATGTTTGCCTTCTCACGGGCACAGGCGCCGCTTCCTGGACCGTCATTGGCGCTCGGCCCCAAGCCCACTACCCTTCGGCAACCCGACCTGGCAGAGTTCTCTCGATGGCAGCAAGGTGCGGGCAAAGCAGCTGGCATCGATTGCCGCCGGCTCCGACGCGAGTTGCCCGAATGCTGGCGCGATTGGCTGCCTCCTACTCCAGTCCATCGGGTCGCAACCGGTGCCAACTGGCGGCAAGTTCATGACCCGAATCACCTTCATCCAACGCTTAAACACCAAAGAGGGATGCGCCCCCGCTGACGGTTGCGCAGTCCCCGGCGATGTGGGTAAGCAAACGCTCGTGCGGTACTCTGCCGACTACTACTTCTTCCGCGGGGCCGAATAAGCACCTCGCTCCCTCTTGGGAAAATTAGGGTTGTGCACGCGAAGTCGTACCAGTGTTGGTGCTCTCCGCGTGCACGCCCCGATAGCGGCAGTGAAAACCACGCAGACAACAACAAACCGAAATCTCTGACAGTCAGGCTCACAGTATTGCTCCACTGTGGTCTTTACATTCCCGGCAGCAAGACGATGCCAACCTGCGCCTGTTGATTACCTGGGGGCAGTGTGCGTCACATCCCCATTCTGTCTTCGGCATGCGCCCGCCCGGCAGGCGATGGGGAGCTGCGAGCCCATGGGCACCGCTGTTAGGCACACCCGGACAGCAGGAAGTTCCTGGGCGCTTTATGAAGTTGCCACCGGGATTTGCGTTTCCGCGGCCGCCAGTCCCTATTTGTCGCGGGACGCTAAGACGATTGGGCCGCGATCTCGTTGCGGAACGAAACGTGGCAGTGGATCGGGAATTCACCCGATTGCATACCTACATCTCCTAGGCTCTATTCGACTGGCTCCTGACCTATTGTCCAGGAGGATTATGATCCAGGCGGTGCAACCCCAGCCACGCCGTTGAGAAAGCTGAAAAGGTTTCGGATTCAGTGCTTTTGCGCTAGCATGCGCACATTGTCAGAGTCTATTCCGCTCGTCAGGAAGCAAGTAGGAGGTTTGACGGAGATGGGTGACCCTGGCGGCGCTTAGCGATTTCGATGGGAAGAAAAGTCAAGGTCGTGACTGTTCTACTGCTGGGGGCAGCTCTGGAGGCTCCGGCGGTTTTCGGCTACGGAGTCCTGTCTCATGAGGAACTGGTCGACATCGCATGGGACACCGACATCCGGCCGGCTCTGCTCAGGCGCTTCCCTGCGGCCACTGCAGATCAGGTCGAGCGGGCACACGCTTATGCCTACGGCGGTTCGGTGATTCAGGATCTTGGCTACTACCCCTTCGGCAATCAGCAATTCACCAACCTCCTGCACTACGCGCGCACCGGCGATTTCGTGGCCTGGATGCTGCGTGACGCCCGCAACCTCAACGAATATGCTTTTGCGATGGGCGCGCTCAGCCATTACGCTGCCGATGTCTGGGGACATCCCGCGGTCAACGCCGGGGTCGCCATCGAGTATCCCCGCTTGCGCGAGAAATTTGGTCCCACGGTTTCCTACGAACAAGATCCCGAAGCCCACCTGAAAACCGAGTTTAGCTTCGATGTTATCCAGGTCGCGAAGAAGCGTTACATATCGAAGCAGTATCACGATTTTGTCGGCTTCCAGGTTTCCGAAGCGTTGCTCGAACGCGCGTTCGAGGACACCTATGGCATCAAGCTCGATGAACTTCTTCGCTTCGACGATCTAACCATCGAGACCTATCGTTTCGCAGTAAGCCGCGTCATCCCGGAGATGACCCAGGTCGCGCTGGCCACGCGCAAGGACAAAATTCAGGTGGAAAAGGATGATGCGGCGCGGACTGCATTCCTCTATCACGTCTCGCGAGCCGACTACGAAAGGGACTTTGGAGCGAAATACCGCAAACCCGGAATTTTCGCCCGGATCTTCGGCTTCTTCCTGAGGCTGATCCCCAAGTTCGGGCCCTTTAAAAGTCTGGGATACCGCGACCCGACGGCGCAGACCGAGGATCTTTACTTCAAGAGCATGGATACCGTTGTCGATCAGTATCACCGAGAGGTCGAGAAACTGGCAGCCGGTGAACCTGGGTTCCCCAATCGCAACCTTGACACCGGAGCGCTTACCAACGCCGGCCAGTACAAGCTGGCTGATAAAACCTACAGTCAGCTCGTCCGCCGTCTCGCCCATAACCACTTCGCGCTTACGACGCCAGCGCTGAGGGCGAACATCCTGGCTTACTTCGCGAACGGCCTCGCTCAGAACAACCTGAAGGGTCGGCAATGGCAAGCGACCCAAATCGCCCTGAAGCAACTCAAGGCAACCGGGGCGCGGGCGTCACACGTTCGGCCTGAGCGTTCGAGCGTCAACGCTCCGCCCCCGGAATTCGGGGAGGTCAACTAGAACTCGAGCAAAGGCCTGTCGCTCACCTTCTTTGATCTTCACGGTTGCCTTCTGGGTCCGGGTTCCCTGTTTTCACGTTTGCCGTCGAAGCTTGATCTTGTCCACAATTTTTCTGTCACCTGCGTAGGACTGCGCGATCCGGAGCGCCAGATCGTGCTGCTCCGCCGTAGAAACAGTGCCCTTGAGCTCAACTGAATCCTGATCAACCTTGACGTCAACGTTGGTGTTCTCGAGGGCCGGCTCTGAATTCAGGTGCTCCGCGATTTGCTGCCTGGCTTCGGTGGATGACAGCCGCCGGCTCCGAGGCGCCTCCTGGTCAGGAGGCGTCGGCTGAGTCGGCGCTTGTCGACCCTCAGGAAACGTTGGGGGAGTGCCGTAAGGCGGCGACGTCTGTGGCCGGCCCGGCTGCTGGCCAAAGCTCAAGGTAACCAGCGACAGCGCAATTCCCCATCGCATGCACCCTTTGTCCAAGTGTCCCCGAACCCGTCCCCGACTTCACGCTGTGGGTCAGGTGACCCTCGATTTCGGGCCATTCTGTTTTGCTTGTGTCCAGCCAGATCGTTCCTTCCATCGCGTGGAATACCTGGTCTTCGTGCGAGGCCAGGTACCCTGGCGATTGGTACCAGCTTAGCCCGGGAGGGGCGGGGGTGCCGCAAGACTGTAAATTGAGCCCGGAACTCAGAATTTCGTGTGATACTTTCCGTCAATGGACACGCCTCCCAGTTGATCGCGAGTTACGCTCGCCGACCAACGCTTATTAATCTGGTACTCCCCTTGGACGATCTCGCTCCCGGGCTGAGAGACGTCGGTGGAGAAAGTGAAGAGCAGGTTCTTCGAGACGCGCTGCTGGATGGCCACGCGCGCGGACGGATTTTGGTTGTTACCCCCGATCAGCGGATCAATCTGCAGGCTCGAGACTCCCGCTAATTTCTGTACGCTGCTACTTAGCTGCCCTGCGGCTCCGGACGCAATCATCGAATCTGTACTCTGACTGCTGGCGGTGGCTTTCCTGCGTGGTCTTGCCGCGCGCAATCAGATTGATGATGTCCGCGGAAGCCAGCGGCGGATCGGACGCATACGACACGGTCAGCCTGTCTAAAGGGCCACGCATGGTCAGCGTAAGGTTGTACTGCTCCACCGTTGTGGTCACCGAGACGTTCATCACGGGATGGGTCTGATTTGGATCGTCGAAGGTAATCACACCACGCTGTAACTCATAACGTACATTCCGGTAGAAGAGCTCGCCTGATGTAAGGCTCGTTCTGCCCATGAGAACAGGGCTTGCGGCGGTTCCACCTACTTGCAGATTGACTCTCCCTCCGATGCTCACCTGCGAACTGATGGCGCTCAGACCTTCTTTGGACTGCACACTGACCGCAAGCTTGACGGTGTCTGCAAATCCTGGCTGGGACGGAGTTGTGGTCCCGGTACTGAACTGATCGGCAAATTTCGCAAGATCGAACTCCGGAGCAAAGCTCAGACTGTCGATCAGAACTCGCCCGTTCAGAGTGGAAGCCTTGGTTGTGCCGCTGAACGCGAGATTGGTGTCAAGCGAGGTCCGCAACCCCTCCGGATAGCGCAAACGTATCGATTGCCCCTGCACCACGATGTTGAATTGCAGACTGGGTCGATATGCGACGGAGCCACCGATGGAGACTTGACCGGCTCCCATCTGTCCTTTCAGGTCGGAGATTTGGATTCGGTCGCTGCCAATGTCAAGGGTGCCGTTCCACTTTTCCACACCCAGCGAAGCCTGGCTGGTTGCCAAGGAGACGTCGTTCACACGCATCTGCCCCTGGACGCTTGGCCTGGTCGTGGTTCCTGATGCGTGGATGTCGACTGTTACAAGGCCCGAACTCTGGACTTCGGGCGCTACGATTCGAAGCACGCGAACATCTAGCGATCCTTGGGCGGTTAGGTTCGGGGAGGCATTTCCGCCCACCGGCAAGCTTCCTCGCAGCTGGAGAGATGTACCGGTACCTTGAATCTGTACCGGCTGCAGCGTCGCGACAGAATTGGCGTAGTCCACGCGAAGAGGGTTCGCGATTCCGATCTCCAGCGACTGGTAGGTTGCCTGTAACGCTGGAACTAACAGATGAGCTTCGATGCGGGATTTGTCCTGCAGCGGCCCCTTTAAGGTGGCATGCAATTCAGTCTGACCCTGGAAGCCTTCTCCGGCACCGTTCGCGAAGGTGGCCATCAGTCGATCGAGCGGTATTGCGCCGGTATCGAGAGCAGCCTCGGTGTAGTAGCCGCCATTCAGGTTAACCCGTCCCCGAGCCCTGACCGACGCTAGAGCGACATTGGAATCCAGATTGAGATCGGCGTGCTGATCGGCTACCCGAACGTCCGCTTTCAATGCGCCCATAGAGCGCTGCCCCACCCCGAGTTCCGGTACTTGGACCAATGCCGTGAGTCGCGGATCATCCAGCGTTCCCTCCCCGTTTGCCGAGGCCGTCACGGTTCCGGTTAACGCTAGCTTGCTTGCCTGCAAGGTCCGAAGATGTTGCAGAACGACTGCAGGAGCATCGAGTCGCACTCTGTAGGCCCTGGTTTTCGGGGTGTAGGACACTTCCGCAGTGATCGAGCCGGCCGGGGCGTCAGGTTCAAGGTGGAAGCAATTGAGCCATTTGCGGCGTTGAATTTTAGGGAGAGGTCCTGGATTAGCTCATCGTAGGCGCGCACATTTGCCATTTGCGCCGAACCCGAACCTTTAGGATCCAGTTGTGACCCCTGCACGGACAGCCTTGCTGATAACTCGCCGGAGACTGGATAGTGCTGGTTCGCCAATCGTTGCAGGTCTCTTACTTCCAAACCGCGCGCTGACAACCTGGCTTGAACGGGGCTGGACGGCTGATACGACCACTGCTGCAGCCCCACTGTAGCGTCGAACGATGCTTGTCCCTTGTGTGCATTTATCAAAACACCGTTTCGGACCGTAAACTGGGACGGACTGGCTTGTATGTCGATGTTGGCCGCAGACCATGCACTGCCTTGCACCCGAAGATTCTGTGCGCTCAAGTGCCCAGCGATCTCGGGCTCGTGCATCGATCCACGAACCACTCCGTTGAGGGACGCAGATCCGGAGACCGCCGGTACGGTCGACGGCCCCGGGCGTACTGAGGCAGCCAGGGTGACCAATTGATGCAGATCTTTCGCAGACATCTGAATCTGCAGACTCGAATGATCGCTGATCTCTCCCTGCGCGGTTAAAGTGGTGGACCAGGCCCGTAGCACGCAGTCCTTAAAGGCAAGTGAATTCCGCGAACCGTCGTAAACCGTGTGAATTACGCCGTCTACAGGAATGTCGGCCGCGGATGAATTTGACACGCCACGCGCCGTCGGTGTGACGGTCAAGTCAGCGCGCACTCGTGCATCGCTGATGCTGCCACTCCAGGAAGCGTCTGCTGTGCCATTCAGCGCACCCGAAACCGCCGTGCCTTTCAGTTCCCTCCTGTGCAGCACCTGTTGCACCGCGCGCAGCGATATGCCGTGCAGCGCCGCGCGCACCCGCGAACTCGGAGTTGCATCGAGATGCTCGATTTCCGCAGCAGTGGAGATGGTTCCCCCCAATGTCTGCAGGCTGATGTCACGCATGCGAAGCGTTCCGTTCGCCAACTGATATCGACCTTGCAGCTTCCGCAATTCGAATTTTGTTCCCGACACAAATGCGGTGAGTGCTTCGCTGGCGACCTGTCCGTTCACCGAGATGCCCCGCAGCGACGGCTTTTTTCCAGCGGCCTGATAGTGCAGTTTGCCCGTCAGCATCAGGTCTCCGGCAGGCCGGACGGATGGCGATAGCGCAGCGATGTCTTGCGCACGAATTCGAACTTCGTAGTCGCCGTCAGCCACGGGGTTCGAATAGCCGGAAAGCCCGGCGTGGAGAACTACCTCCGACGCCCCTACCGTCAGCACCGCAGGTTCCAGCGTGAATCGCTCTGGCGTGGCGCTGAATTTCACACTTAGTTTGTGTGGCAGGGACGAGTAGTCCGCATAGCGTAGATGGCCACCAGCATAGGAAACGGCGCCGCTGTACCGGTTCGTCAACCGATCGAAGTGCACTTCCGTTCCAAGGTTGTAGAGATCGGCGTCCAGCGGAATTTTCTGATCGTTGTAGTTCACTTCTCCATGCGTAAGTCGCACATGTCCGACGGCAAGGTCGAATACGCTGATCTGGCTGTGGCTCTGGCTGGGCGCCACTTGCGGGAAGTTACTCCGTCCCGCACGATCGGTCTCGAGATGCGCCACCGGGTGCTCGATCAGGATTTCCCTCAGCGCGATTTGGCGGTGCAGTGCCGATTGAATCTTGAAGCTGACCGTCAACTTGTCGACCTGGAGCAGAGGGCGTTCCGTCGGTCGCTCGGTCCCGCGCATGGTGATGTGATAAAGATGCGCCGTCGCTGGGGACAGACTGAAATCGAAACCACGAATCTCGGTGGCTGCGCCCGTAGCGACACGCACCTGCTTGGCGATCTTGCGGAGCGCATAGTTCTGGAAACGGCTGCTCCTCAGGATCGCCAGTCCGCCAACGATGCCCACGAGAGCCAGTGCGACAAGACCTGCCAAAACCCAAACGATGATTCGCTTCCACTTCATGACTGCTCCTAAAACGCCTGGCCGACGGTAATGTAGTACTGGGTGGGATTGATCCCGGGCACAGGATTCAGGTTATGTCCAAGATCGATGCGGATGGGACCAATCGGAGTCGAATAACGCAGACCGATTCCCACGGTGTTGGTGTAATTGCTGAGAACGTTATTGAAATTGATGGCACTGTAGACGTTGCCGCCATCGTAGAAAAGCACTCCCCCCAACGCTTTCATAATCCGAAGCGGGAAGCGAAGCTCCGAGTTCACGATGAACAGCTGCCTTCCCCCTAAAGGAACAGTCACGTTTACGCATCCTGACTGTCCTTTCAAAACGTTGCAAAAAGGAACCACCCGCTGCGGACCGGCCTCGTCGACGGGGAAGCCGCGCAGCGAGGTGCCCCCTCCTGAAAAAAAGAGCTGGCTGGTGGGCACGAAGCTTCCGGCAAATGATTTGGCCATACCAATCCGGATGCTATTGGCAAATACGAGCGACCCCCACTGGTTTGTAGAAGGCGTACTGGGCAAAGAGCTTGCCAAAACTCGCGCTTGACCCGAATGGGGCGTAAGCGACAGGGTTAACAGTCGAGTAGACGCCGCGCTGCGCGTCCAGCGGCTTGTCTCGTGTGTCTCTGATGAGGCTTCCCGAAAGCGTAGACAAGTGAACGTGCCGATCCCGATCGAGAATCAGGTCGGGAACGAGTAGGTGTGAAAGGGCTGTTCGGTTGAAGTCGTAGCGAAGCTGCAGGCGCGTGTTTTGTATTTGGCTGATCAGTCGCTCTACTTGAAAGGACACGTCGCCCAGTCCGGCGGTGAACAGCGGGTTTTGGCTCGTTCGTTCCATCGACAAACTGGTGAGCGAACTCCACTGTGAGCCGAGAAAATGGGGCTGCGCATAGGTTTCTAAAGTTCGCTGATCGAGCCTGGACAATAGCAGCGAGGCGCTTGCTGTCTCGCCCAATCCACGCATATTACGGCGGTTGAACTCGATGAGCCCTCGCGGGCTGGCAAAGGTCGACTGGCTGGGCGCGATCCGGTTTGAGCCCAAGCCAATCGTGGGCCCTCCTCCCGGAATCGCAACGGTTCCGCCGGGAGTGTTTCCACCGCGGTGCGACACTTCGAATCCGAATCCATAGACAACTTCATTGCGCTTCGCCTCGTGCACTTTCACCACTGCGTCTTCGTCGCTCTGGTCGGTAATCGGTTTTCGTGGACCTACGCTCGACCAGTCAAAGACATTCAGGTCATACAACCGGCTTTCCGCTTCGAGCATTTGTCCACGTTGCATCGGCGCCTCCGCGGAAAGCTTCGCCGTCTTACTGATCAGGGAAAGGCGCGTGTGTTTCTGGCCGAGATAAACCACATCACTGATACGAACCAACTGATGTTCGGTAATCGCGCAAGCCACATTTACCCGATGAGGATCATCCTCGTTTTTGTGGACTGAAGTCTTGACCTCTGCGTTGAGATATCCGTGATCTAGATAGGTCGCCGAAATGCGGTTGCGATCGTTCGCGAGTTTTGCGGGGAGAAAAGGGCTCGCCTGAACGAAGCTGGAAGCCCGTGGGAGCAGCCAGTTGTTCAGAGGAAAGGGTTTGATTTCCCGTTACCTGGATGTCGTCGACCAGAGTGAGCGGGCCTTCCTGAATGTCGAAGGCAACATCGACGTTCGGTTCACGGTCGATTACCTGGGACGTTACCTTGACCTCCTCATATCCTCGATCGTGGTACAGGGCCTCGATGTTGTCCCTGCTCTGTTTCAGCAATTTCTGGTCAGGCTCCCGTGGCTCCAGAGGTGCGACTTTTTCACCGTCACCTGACCCGACAGCTCCTTTTCGGAGAGGACGTGATTCCCGCGAAACATGATGCGATCGACCTTGTGTTTCTTTCCACGATCGATCTCGTACACCACGAGAATCTGATCCGCCTGTTGATGCAACGTTGTATTAACCTTGACGTCGGAATACCCCTTCTTCTGGAAATAGTCGACGAGATTGCGCTGGCCCTCCTCCACCAGGTCCCGGTCAATGGTTCCTTCCGAATAAATCGGGATGAGCTTCTTTTTCTCGCGTCCTGTCAGAAACGGAATCATCCTAATCCGAGCCCCCGTCGTGCGTACCGTAACGACCGGACCCACCTCAATCCTGAATGAGACGTCGACACGGTTGCTGTCGGCGTGATATTTCGGAGCATCCTCCTGAATGTGGCTCGCTAATCGCCACCGGCTTACCAGCGATTTTTTCATCAAGGTCGTCGCCGCGCCGATTCGCTCCGCGCTGTACGGCTTCCCGGGTTTCAGAAGCCCTCCCGAGAGCCGGGCACGAAGCGACCCCACCGCATGCAGCAGGGGCACACCCTCCGGACCGGCAGGCCCCTCCACTCTCACCGATCCGATGCGAGCCTGCTTCCCCATGTCCACCACAAAGGTCAGATTCACGAGCTGGTGACCATCGTCGATGTGAGGCTCGGCATGCACGTTCGCCAGGAAATATCCATTTCGGTGCAGAAAATCCCGCAGAGCGTTTTCGGCGACCGGATTGCGCGCAGGATCGTATGGATCTTCGTCGGCCAGATCGACAACTTGCAGCAGCCGCGTATAGGAAAAGCGTTTCGCAACGCCCGGAAACTCCAGCACACCCAAATACCATGCTGGCTCCAGGACAAAGTTGAGGCGCAGTCCGTGGATCTCTGGGACCACGTCGACTCGGACCTTTTCGAAACCGCTTTTTTGCTGGAGGGCGGTCGCACTTTCTTCAACTTTCGTCTGGGAGTAGGGTTCGCCAGCCTTCTGAGTAAGGACCGCACGGTAGGGTTCAAGGTCGCGATGCGGGTGTGCGAGCAGGGAGACGGCACTCACGTTCTGACCCTCGTAGGCAGCCTGTGGAGCCTGGGGTGCAAGTTGTGGCAGCGCTGCGCAGGTCCCGACAAATAGGAAGAAGCAGAAGATTGATCGCATAGGCCCGCCATAGAGTAAACGGCAACGCTGCATGCGTGACAGAAGCGGAAGCCGTGTTGCGCGAGGCGCTGATCTGTGATGCTCGGTCGACGGCGAGAGGTTGTTGCTACGGCGGAAGGTCGAGGGTTGCCTGTACCACCGATGCGTCGCGGGTTAGACCTGTCCAGACGATTCGGCTTGAAAGACGTCACAGCGACATCATCCTTCCGCCGACCCGAATCGTAAACTGAGGGCAATTACCAGTTCCACGCAACCAGAACACGAATGCAGACGCACATCACGACGCCGGTCGCCAGTCAGGCAGCGCATTTTACGTGCGAAGGGACAACCCCTCCTTATCCCCTCTTGGTGAAGGCACACTCACGATCACAACGATGAGGGGTCGTGTGACCCGTCCATTCAGACAGCAGCCCAGAACAACGCCTTCAGGGGACCGAGGCGGAAGAGATTCAGCAAGGGCCGCGTGATCGTGCCGGCACATTGGCCGCATGGAATTGGCGAGCTTGCCTGGGGGGCGTTTCAGCGTTGTATGCCGGACGGTAGGCTTTCCCTAATTCCCTATGCTACCGGGACCGCAGGCACCCGTTAAGCCATGAGGCGAAGCCCCTCGCAAGAAAATTCAAGGGTGTCGGGGCCGCGGCCCCGGATAATGTTGGTCGTCGACATCATGAGGATCAGCACCCAGTGGCGGCGAATCGGCAGCGGCAAATTCAGTCGCGCTAAGGATCCTGGAGACAAAGGTTTTTACAGATTTCACTGTATCGACACCTGCGCACGGAAATCGCAGAGTAGTTTGGATTCGTGCCGTTGTTCGTATTCGTGGTTTTAGGCCCGGCTGAACCGTCGTCCTAGATGCAGGGTCAATCGAGAGTGGCGATGAATACCGTCGAGATTCCGAGTTCACGCCTTCCCAGACACAATTCTGACCAGAGCACGCATATCGTCCAGTTTTATGCAGACGACGACTCTTTGAGCGAGGACATAAGCCACTGGTCGGTATGCTCTGATTGTTAGGGACGCCGAGGTCCTGATCGCCACCCCGGCACGTCGCTGTCAGCTCGAACAGAGACTACAGGCGCGAGGTCTGGAAACAGACAGAGCGCTCGAAGAGGGGCGGTTTATCTCAATGGATGCGTGCGAAACACTGGCGGGCTTCGCGGATAACGGACGAGTGGACCGCGAACGCTTCTCTGACCTCATCGGCGAGTCGCTTGCGCGAGCCACTTGAACGCCCAAAGCAATCCTACTCGTGTGGTTGTCTTTAGTGAGATGGTTACTCTGCTCATGGCCAGGGGAGATTACGAGGCTGCACTCCGGCTGGAACAAGTATGGAACGACCTGGCACGGGTGCATTCCTTCTCGCTGCGTTGCGCTTATCCAAAGAACGGATTCCACGGGACTGAACACGCCGCGGAGTTCTTGGAATTTGCCAAGAGCATTCGGAAGTTATTCCTCACGGAAGCAAACCGGGGCAGCTGCGATTTCCAATAGTCATTCTCGCGCCGCAATGATCACGCCCTATCCGTGCAGCAGGTTCGCGACATTTCTATGATGCTCGACCCAGAAGGATGCGTCGTCAACGCGCACCAGACGAGCGATATCGATCTGAACCGAAACTGGTTTACGCTGATGCAGGCGGTCCCGCAACTCTGCGAGCGTTAGCCGCCCCCGTGATTTCTTTGATCTCCGCCAACAGATAATCTGAAAGCGACATCCCCGCCAAGGCAGCGCGAGCCTTCCGGCTGCGATGCAACGCATCAGGCACGTTATGAGGCTGAATCATCTGTGACATGTTGTAAACGCACTTTCATGTGATCCCCATGTCAATCGGCATAGCCGAGCTCACCCGACGCCCTCACACGCGCCCCCTTTATTAAAATATTCTTCTCCCTCGTTCGTCTACAGGGGTAGATGGACGAGGCGCTGAGAAAACAGTGGCCGATGGTGGAGCAAGACCAACGGATCTCCGAAGCGGTTTCACGAGAGCAGTCGCGGCTCCGGAGCTTCATTCGGAGGCGCGTGGCCGACCCTGGCGATGCCGAAGACATCCTCCAAGACGTCTTCTACGAACTGGTGGAAGCGTACCGGATGATGAAACCAGTCGAGCAAGTCACCGCCTGGTTGTTCCGGGTCGCCCGCAACCGGATCACGGATCTGTTTCGCAGAAAGAGGCGGGAGGCGTTGCGCAACGAACCGGTCCGGGTCGCCGAAGATGGTGAGGTGCTTCTGCTCGAGGAGCTCCTTCCCTCCCCTGACGCCGGCCCCGATGCCGCCTATGCTCGCAGCGTGCTACTTGAAGAGCTCGATGACGCGCTCGATGAATTGCCCGCTGAACAGCGGGAGGTATTCGTCGCCCACGAGCTGATGGGATACAGCTTCAAACAGCTGGCCGCCCAAACCGGGCTCAGCGTGAACACGCTGCTGTCGCGCAAGCACTATGCGGTTCTGCACCTGCGCGAGCGTCTCCAAGCCATCTACGATGAATTTACGAAACGATAGGACGCAGCCATGAGAAGACTCTGGTTTCTACGAGGATTGAGGTTTGTGCTCTTCGCAATACTGTTTTTGGCGGGCTCTACTTTTGTGGTCATGAGTCTGTGGAACTGGCTCATGCCGGCCTTGTTCGGCTGGCATCTCATCAGCTACTGGCAGGCGTTTGGGCTTCTGGTTCTTAGCAAAATCCTCTTTGGCGGATTCCGAGGTGGTCCGCCCCGCCGTTGGCAATGGCGCCGGAGGATGATGGAGCGGTGGGAGCAAATGACGCCCGAGGAGCGGGAGAACTTCCGCAATACCATACGCGGACGATGTGGACACTTTGGCTCTTCTGCTGCCGAGCCAAAGGCTTGAATATTTCGAATGAAGAGCGGCCGGAATAAGATCCTTTTCAGAAAAACGCGTTTAGGAGAATCTAGTCGTGCTACATGTGGCGATCGAAGAGTCGGGAAAGACTGCCGTTCTGCGTTGCGTCGGTAGGATGGTTCGTGGCCATGAAACAGCAATCTTGTGCGCAGCGGTGAGACAGCGCGGACGGAACGTCGTTCTGGACCTGAGCAAGGTGGATGCCGTGGATGCCGCCGGAGTCGGCGCTCTGCTTTCGCTGCAGGCTGCAGGGATTTATCTCCAGCTGAAGAATCCAAGCAAAGCAATTTGCGAGGTCTTGCGAGTCACCAAGCTGGACTCGATCTTCGAGATCTGTAGCTCTGCGCTGGCGGTGCTTGAAAAAGAAGATGCGCGGCAGGAACGATCCGCAGGACTGCTCCTTTCCTCGGTGGCGGCTGCCGACCTATGTCGCGCTTAATCCGGCCGATGGTGGATCTTCCTGGGCCAGCATTTCGCAATGCTTAGCTGGATCCAGCCGAATCCAGCCACCTTGGAATTCTGCGAGCATCGATCGCGATTCTATTGGACGAGAAACTCTTGACCAACCCATAACCAACGGGCTATACGCCGGTCTATGGCTTCCGCGCCGAACCAGCTTCGCAAGGCCTTGGCCGATGCGACCCGCCGGGCGATCTTCGAGCGGCCGAGCCGCGATGGCGAACAGACCGTACAGGCCCTGACCGACGGCTCGGGAGTCTCGCAACCAGCAATTTCCAAGCAACTGGCCGTCCTGAAACTAGCAGCCCTGGTCGTGATCGGCGCGAAGGACGCGAGACCCACTACAGCGCCCGGCCGAAAGCTCTGGCCCCCCTGATCGACTGGATGAGCCTCTATGGCGACTTCTGGCGCGACCGGTTCGATTCGCCTCGAAACTCTGTTGAAAAGGATGGACCAATGACCAAGTCTGCCTCGACTCGTTCCCCTTGTTGGTTGAACGGGAGTTGCCGGTATCCGCCGGAAAAGGTCTGGCGCGCCCTTACACAGGGCCCGTTGATCGAGGAGTAGCTGCTGAAGAACGACTTCCAGCCCGTCGTGGGCCATAAGTTCAACTTTCGCGCCACGCCTGCTCCGCATTGGAATGGCGTGACGACTGCGAAGTCCTAGTCGTCGAGCCCAATGAACGGCTCTCCTATAGCTGGAATGCGTCGGGCGAAGAGGCGGAGGGAGGACTGAAGACTGTTGTCACGTGGACGTTGACGCCGACCAAGAGCGGCACCTGCGTGCGCCTGGAGCAGTCGGGCTTCCGACCCGAACAAGAGGCCAACTATCAGGGTGTGCTATGGCTGGCGGCGGTTCGTCGACGGCCTTGAGAAAGTAGTCGCTCGGATAGAGTGACGACAGCGTTGGCATTGCCATGAAGACGCGGCAGGATGGCTAGCGCACCTATGGCCCGCCGAGCTTGGACGAGATATCGGCGCAGATGATGGCTCGAGCGTGTCGCAACCCGAGAAAAACCATGAGGGCTAAGGCAGTGGGCTACTGGATTTGCACCGCTTGCGTTTATCTTCGTCTCGAGCGGGGTCTTCTACGTGATGCGAGTACCGCGGGTGGTCAAGGGCGTTACGTACCTGGGTATCGCTACGACGGCAGGCCTGCGAATTGGCCTCTTTCGATTGAGAAAGGAGCTGGAGTTGAGCACAAAGAAGAGTCCACTCGTGAAGCCTGGCGGACTTGCGCGCCTGGATGCGATTGGCACAATCCGATCCACCCTTAAGACGCGCGCCCAAGCGCCCAAACTTGGTTCAGAGGGCGCTCCCGACGCCTGGCTGGAACTGAGTCCTTCACTGACGCAGGGCCTCGACGGGCTCAAGGTCGGTGATGACATCATTGTTGTGTCCTGGCTGCACAAGGCCCGGCGGGACGTATTGAAGGTTCACCCGCGCTCGGACAGACGCCGTCCACTTACTGGTGTCTTCGCGACGCGATCCCCTGACCGGCCGAACCCGTTGGGCCTTCATCGCGTGACTGTACGGCGAATCGCTGAGAATAGGCTCCTGATCGGTCCAATCGAAGTAATCGATGGAACTCCGGTTGTCGATATAAAGCCGGTAATCGGACAAATGGATGATTTCTGAACGACGCTAACCGCGTCCAATGGCGCGGGCCGGCCGGCGGTGCGATCGCGGAAGGTAAAGGAGAGCTCTCGTGCTGTGCGTCAACAGCTACCAACAAGACTACATTGACGAATGCCGCTCAAACATGGAATCGCGGCTCGTGGCCTACAAGACCTTGCTCAGCACAGCGAGAGCAAAAACAGGAACCGGCAATGCGGCTTTTAACTCCGTCGTTGCCTCTTTTGAGCCGCTGTTCTTCAACAACCTAGTCGTGGTCCTGGACGCCTTCTTCGTTCATCGAAGCAGGACACCCGAGGGAAAGCATGGCAATCCTATGAATGAGCTTCGGATGATCTGCACTTCGCTCCGCGAAAACCGTGGCGTGATGTGCGCCGACATGACGAACAAGACGATCAAATACAGTCCGGAGGAGTCAGTCGTGAAGCTGAAAGTTGGCGATGAGATCAAGCTGACTGAGTCGGCTTTCGTTGCCCTTTTCAAAGCGTTCTTTGCCGAACTTGAAGCCAAATTCGTGTAGCCATCCAGGGGTCGGTTCCCCTTTGCAAAGTATCGACGGCGACCCTGTTTTCCGGATCATGAAGCCGGGCCGAACAGCGTGATCCCCTGTGCGACTGCTGCTTCGTCGCCCTAGTCCTGCACCGTATAGATCCACACTTCGGCGCCCCGCTCAGCGCGAGCGGGAACAGCCAGGTAGAAGCGATCGAATCCCTTCCTCCCTATTCCGAAATACCCGGCAGTGCGTGCGCCCAGCGCGGAGGGGACTTTGGCGAGAAGCGTGTAATGATCGGCATCGTCCTGCTGAATCACACTGATGTAGCCCTCTCTGCCCGAGATATACACGCGCTTGCGGGCGGAGTCGTAATAGAGATCGTCCGCATCCTGAACCGTCTCAAGCGCCGCAACCAGGTGGCCCGAGTTCGTGTCAAGGACGACTAGTTGAGGCGGTGTCCGCGTCGCGACCAACAGCCGATGATCAGGCTCGTCCAATGCCATTGGAAAGTTGCTCTCGAAGGTTAGCGGCCAGCGAGTGATGGAGTGCGTGCTGCGATTGACGACGGCGATCTGCTTCAAGTCCGGCACGTTCACATATATGTTGGGGCCAGAGGCTGCCAACTGGAAAGACTCCGGATGCGCTCCCAGTTTGAACTCGCCGTCGATGCGCTTGTTGGTTACCGCATCGACCATCCCGATTGCGCCCGTCTTTTCGTCTCCGTAGCCGACGTAAACTCGCTTCTCCGCCGCATCATAGCGGAGGTTATCCACGTCATCCCCAAAGTCGATGGAAGTGATCAGATCGGAGGTGGTGCCATCGTAGACGTACAGCTTCCCTGCGTCGCTTCCCACAAATATCTTGTTCGTCTCCGGTGAATATGCCACGCCTTGCGGGGTCGGCACTCCAGAAATGGTGTGGATTACTGTCTGCGCACTGATGCTAATCATCTCTTCGGTATTGTTTCCAAGCGCGGAAACAAAAAGCCGGTTGTGCGTTGCGTCGAACCCGAAATGATCGATGCGTCCTTTCACATTCGGCAAGGGGATGGCTCCGGTCAACACGAGCGGAGCCGCCGCGCTCGGAGGAGGCGAGTTTTTCTGGGCACACACCTGTATGGTGAATGTCGCAATCAGGGCCAAGACAAGCCCAAGATCACACGGTTTTCTCAATGTTTTCTCCGGCCTTGACAATCTCGCACAGCTTTCAAGCATGCCGGAGGGCCAGCCCTGCTGCTGCCGCGCAGGCTATAAGAACCGGCTCTGGAACCTTCCAGCGAAACAGTACGGCGAGGCTCACCGCACAGATCAGTATGGTAGGTAGATCGTAGACTGAGCGACGGGCGAGAACCACGACCGCGCCCGCAATCGCGCCGGTGGCCGCCGCGGTGACGCCTCGCACGAACGCATTCAACTGCGGGTTCTTAGCCCATCGTTTGTAGGATGGTGCAAGCAAAACCACCACGAGGTAGACAGGCAGGAAGATGCCCAGAGCTGCCGCCGTCGCCCCTTTGACACCGGCAACCAGATAGCCGATAAAGGCGACGGTGATGACCACAGGTCCGGGCGTGATCATTGCCACTGCGACCGCGTCCACGAACTGGTGGTCAGTCAGCCAATGATGTCCTTGCACCACACCGCCATAGAGAAAGGGCACAACCGCGAGCCCGCTTCCGAACACGAACATCCCAGCCTTGGCAAAGTACACAAAGACCTGCAGCAGAGGGCCGCTTGCGCCGATTGTCGCCAATGTTCCTGGTGCGAAAAGCAACGACACCGGGCTTCTGGCCGGCAAACGCGTGGGAAACGCCCTGGCAAACAAGTTCACTACTCCGCCCAGCAGAAAGAGCCATATGATCTCCCGTGACGTCCATGCGGTTGAGAGTGCCAGAACCGCGAATATTCCCCACAACAGCTTGTCTTTACCGAGCGTGAGCTTGGTGAGTTTGAACGCGGAACGGGCAATAATGCCGATCACGCCGGCACCGATGCCGTAGAACATTCCCTGCATCCAGGCCAGCCCACCGAAGCGAACGTAGGCTGCCGAGAGAGCCAGCACCATCAAAAACGAAGGCAAAACGAACGCCACTCCTACGGCTGTAGCTCCGAGCACGCCAGCGCGAATGTAGCCGAGATAAATCGCGAGCTGAGCAGCGAGGGGGCCGGGAGCGAGCTGCGCCAGTGCGAGACCCTCAAGGTAGTCTTCTTTGCGAACCCAACCGCGACTGTCAACAAGGTCCTGCTGCATGTGTCCGGCTAGAGCAATCGGCCCGCCGAATCCCACGGTTCCAAGCCACAGGAAATATCCGACGAATTGAGCGGGCGACGCTCGGCTTGGCTCTTGTCCCGACGAATTGGAATCGGGCTTCACTTTGCAGAGTTTGTATTGTCCAGTGCGGCGCGCAGGCCTTTTGCTAGCTTCACCGCATCGTCATTCGCCCAAAAATGCATAAAGAACAGTCGAGGTTCCTCGGTCAGCATGTGGCTGTGTAACGCTGTTACCGCGATGCCATTTGTTCGCAGCGCTTTGATGACCGCATTGACCTCGCTGGCGAGCAGCACGAAATCTCCCGTGACAGCAGCTTTTCCGTTGCCGGTGGGTTGGAAGTTCAGGGCGGTTGCTACGCCCATCGACGGCGGAACAGTCATACCCGAATCGGTAATTGCTTCGGCCCTCGGCACTCCGATCTGAAGGGCTCCGCCGTTGAGCTTTCCAGCGTGGCCGAGGATCTGTTCGACCCGCTTTTGGTCAAAACCAATTTGGGAGGCTGATTGGGCTGCCGCAGCGGTATCTGGACCAGGAGTCCGGTCAAAGCCAGCGCGTCGTGGATGGCCTTCGCCATCTGGACAGCATCACCTTGGCTGGCGATATGCACGTACATCACGTGTGGCGATTCGCCCATCAGGTGATTATGGACAGCGGACTCGTGGATTCCACCCCCCTGAAGCTTCATCATCACCGGTTCGACCTCGTCCTCGGTGAGGACCAGGTCGCCCATCACCATCGCGCCGCTGGGGTCCCGTTTGAAGGCTGCCCACGAACCTAACGCGAGGCCCGGTTTGATATCGACGCCATCGAGCACGATATGAAGGTCCTTTCGCGGCATACCGAACTTGATCACGTCACCAGGCTGCATCTGGCCGGAACTGCCCATCGCATCCTCGACCTGCTTCCAGCTGCTGGCAGGAGCACTCGCAGAAGCGGAACTGGCTGTTTGCGCCACACCGAAAGCTCCGCAAAACAGGCAAGCCATCGCGAGAACTGTTGACATTCGGACTGAGATACTCTGACGAACGATGCTATGCATGATTCCATTCTCCCTTTTCTCAGGCTGCGAAATTTAACCGAACGCCGGATCCGTTGCGCCGGGCTTTTTCATACAGGAAGCCCGCGGCGGCCACGTCTTGCAGAGCCATTCCCGTGCTGTCGAAGACGGTGATTTCTTCTCTTGATTCGCGGCCTGGCTTTTTTCCAGCCACGACCTCACCCAGTTCTGCGTGCACACTCGCCAGGGTCACGACACCTGCGTCCAACGCATGATGCAACTCTCCCATCACCGCGCACTGTTCGAGGATGTCGCATACGATCTTGCTTCTTGCCATCAGGCTTGGGTGGAGTTCTTGTTTCTGAGGGTTGTCTGCGCCTACGGCTGCGATGAACGTTCCGGACGAGACATCGTCGGAACCCAGCAACGGCTGCCGTGACGTGGTGCACGTCACACAAATATCACTCTGTCGAACTGCAGCAGCGAGATCCGACACAGGCTCTACGGAGATGCTCAGGTCCGATGTGAGGTCCTGCGAAAACCGCAGCGCTCGCTCGCCGTCCGTGTCGCAGGCGAAAACAGTTTCGAGGCGGCGCACACGTGACAGCGCTCTGAGCTGAATGCGTCCCTGATTTCCGCAGCCACAAATGGTGATGGTCCGCGAATCCTGCCGTGCCAGAAATTTCGCTGCCACCGCGGTTGCCGCTGCGGTACGAAGCGAAGTGATGTAACGGGCGTCCATCACCGCCAGTGGAGTCCCATTTCCGGCGTCACAGAGAATGATGACTCCCTGAATGGTGGGCAACCCGAATCGCGAACTATTCTCCGGGAAGTTCCCGTTTACCTTCGCCGCGAAATACGGTCGGTCAAGTTCCAGCAACCCGGCTTTGACATGAAACCCACCACCGGCGGTGTACATGCTCAAGACTGCTGGCGGGACAGCGCTGCCCTCTCTCCGTAGGCACGAAAAGCATGCTCTACCGCCCCGATACACTCGTCGAGGGTGAGCAAGCTTTGAATCTCTCGTGAGGTCAGCAACAGTATTTCGTCCGACTTCATGCGACCCTTTCTCCGGGAGCGACCACTTTCTCCAGCACCGGGCAGAGATTGGAACCCGAAGGAGCTTCGACAGCGTTTTCCCCACGCCGAAATATGCGTGCCGCATTTAATCCTTTCAACTGCACCGTGCCTTCCCGCACCAGCAGAATCGAACCTTCCCGCAAGCCGACCACTGGTTCTTCGTTCTCTTCGAGGAACTGCATGATCCGTTCTTCCTGCGTTTCCCCCATGTGCGTGGAGGAGGGATCTGGATCCAGGTAGTGGGGGCTGATCTGGAATGGGACCAATGCCAAAGCCTCGAATGAAGGGGGCTGCACGACGGGCATGTCCTTAGTCGTTTTCAGAGTCGGACACGCTACGATGGCGCCTGCGCTTGATCCGATGTAGGGCACACCCGCCGCCACTGTTCGCCGGATCGGGTCGAGCAGATCGTGATCGTGAAGTCCCTTCAGCAGTCGAAACGTATTCCCACCCCCAACGAAAATCACGTCAGCTTCGTCGACCGCTCGCCTCATGTTGGAAACATCATGGATTGACGTGAGTGAGAGGCCCATTTTGCGAAAGCGTTCCTCCGCCTTCGCCACGTACTCCCGGCGGCCATGGACCGCGTAGGGAACGAACACCACGCGTGTCCTGCCGCCGACAAAATCCCGAATTTCCCGCTCAGCATGGTCCAGATAACCGCCGCCGTGCAAGGTCGAGTTGCTGATCAGCAGCAACTGTTTAGCATCATCAATCCTCGCCATCTCGCCTCCCAGACCTCACGCGAGCGACTCATACAGGCCTTCGATCAGATCCATTCCTCGCTGCAGGAGGTCGTCATCCGGTAAGTCTTGCTTGGCCCAGCCATTCAGCACCTTGTCCAAACCCTGTCCCTCCACCCGGCCGAATTTCTCGTCACCGAGATCGGCATCGTGAATGATCTGCGCGATGCGCCTGACCCTGCCATCCCTGATCGAGAACTCCCTCCGTAATGTTTCGAATGTGCAGTCCTCTCCCCGATGACCAAAGCCCTGCGGGCAAAACATGTCGAAGGGGATCGCGTCCGAGTGGGCGCTGGGCTCAGCACCAAAGATAAAGCGCGCTTTCGGATCGACAAAACGACGGATGAGCCACGCCGACGAGACCCGATCAATGCCTGGCCGAGGGCGGGTGATCCACAGGCGGTTGATGTACTGGCCAGACTTCCCGCGGCCCTTGCGGCCAGTCGTTCGGGTGTCGGCCCGATCGGCTTGAGCCAGCAGGTCCTCAACCTTGGTTCGCAACGAGTTCTCGAAGAAGTCGATATCTTGAAGATCCAGGAACCGGCGGCGAATCCGATTCAGGCGCCCGCCAGGTCTTCGTGAGGGAGAGAGTGCGAGAACCTTCTTCGCCTCGTGCAGAAGCTTCTGATAGTCACGCGATCGTGCCTCGACGAAAAGCTGTTTCAGGTGCTCTGGAGGCAGATCATCGAAGCCCTGTGCTTGAACAACCGACGCCTGTCCTTTATAGCTGCGAATAGCGGCGGCGAGCCACTCCATTCGTTCCTGATTTGCGGCGGTATTGGGAAGAACATAACCGGAGCTTCGGAGGGCGAGCATTCCGTAGCGTTGGAGCTTTCGCCAAATCTGAACACGCTGGCTGGCGCTCCTGGCAGGGAGGCTAAAGACGAGCAACAACCAAGGAATGGCGTGTGTGCGAGTTACAGTCATTCCTTAGATGGTATACATATAACATGTGTGCAGGCAAGCGGCCAAAAGCCGGGGGAGTCGCTGGTTGGCTGTCCCGGCTGTGGGATGTCATTGTCGTCGCAGGGGTTGAATGAAAACCAGATTAGTGCAAAGAGGCGGCTCGAGCCCCGGTCGCGGGCGGTCAATTACAGGTTCGTGGCGCACGAAGTACCTCATGGCCCCCGTCGCCTTTTGTTGAAATCCAGGTTTGTATTGCCTTCCGCGAAGGCCCTACGGATGGGTATGGTCCATTCCCTTCATCCCGGAATTACCGTCAGGCGGCGTGCTTCCAAAGCGAACCTCAGAGGCAACCAGCTTGTCCTCAGGGCCGGTCGCATGGATCACGACTCTATCGCCAACTTTGAGATCCTTTAGGGTCGCCGGCGATCCGCTTTTTACAAACCTTGCCGTGTCGCTGAGACCCACCATCACGGTTTTTCTTGATGTGGTCTCCACCGACATGGAGTTGTCCGAGATGCTGGTGACGGTGCCCACCACATGCTTCTCATTGCCATGGGCAAATCCGATTGACGACATTGCCGAGACTATAGCCAGAATCGCGATTGCGTGTTTCATTGCTTGTCCTCCGTGGGATGCGGATGTGTGGATTGTTCGGGTGCTTGCTTATGGGGTTCGCCATTGAGGAACTGTTCTTCTTCCTGCTGCTCCTCCTTCTCTGCTGGGCCTTTCGGATTGAGCGACTCCATCCCGCGTTCCTCTGCTGGCGTCAGCTGAGGCACGTGCCGGATGAACAGGACCAGCTTCCAGCTGTCGTCGTCTTTCTCCTCCATGCCCCAGGCCGGCATTCCAGTCAGTCGGACACCGTTGTGGATGATGTAGTAAAGATCTCCGTCGGTCAGCCCCTGGGTCCCAGGCAGGCGCATGTCTGGAGCTTTTGGGTATAAGTTCTGACCAATTTCGGTTTTGCCGCTGCCATTGTTGGCGTGGCAGATGGCACAATGATCGGCGAAGTGAGCCCTCGCCTCCGCCCGCAGCTCAGGTGATGGCACGAATGGGTTTTTCTCTTTCCTGGCTCGCGAGGGCACCGCAAGGGTACGAACCGCCCAAGCTAAATAGGTCTCAAAGGTCGAAGGCTGCTCACGGGCGCTGAATCCTCGACGTATGGCGGACGTAACTCCAGCGATTACCAGAACGGCGGACGCAAGCACAAGAAGCAACAGAACTCTGGCTTTTGTCAGGTTTCTTCCTCACTGCGGCCGCACGGTAGTGGTCGATGGCACGTTGAGCTCACGAACCGGCCGATCCATCTCGCCCGCACGGGTCGGCGCCTCCAGGCCATCGGTCAAAAGAAAACCCTTCAAAGCCGTCGAATTTGTCCAAAGGTTGTCGAGGGCAGTGATGTAATCAGTCTGAAGCTGGAATAGAGTCCGCTGGGCGATCAGCACCTGAGGGTAAGCGGCTGCCATTCCGGTATAGCTCTTCAAGTAAAGTTCGTACGCTTTCCGCGCACGGGGAATCATTCGATCCCGGTACCTTTCCACTGTCGAGCGCGCAGTCACATAATTCTGCAGTAGCAGGGCCGCACGTTCCCGCAGGACGAGCTGAACCCGTTGAACTTCCTGCTGCGACCGTTCGACTTCGGCTCTGGCTGCCCCGATGTTTCCCTGATGACGGTTGAAAATAGGAACTTGTACGCCTACTTCGGCAAAACCTTGCAGGCCGATGGCGTGGTTAGTCGTCGTCTCAAGTTCCAGATTCCGCTCGAGACCTCCGCGAAGTTGCAGGTTGGGTATCGGCTCACGCTTCGCCCTGGCAAGTGAAGCCTCCGCCCTCAGCACTCCCAATTGGGCGATCTTCACCGCAGGACTTTCCCTGAGAATCGCCTGCAGCCACTGGTCAGGATTGTCTTGAGGTATATCCTCCAGGTTGCCGTCGAGGCGTGTGAGCCGCATCTCCGGCTTGCCGACCGTTGCTGCCAGCTCCCGCCAGACACGGATCTGGTTCTGCTCAGCCACCACAACGGTTAGCTGTTCCTGCTCCCCTTCGACTTCTGCCTGAAGGACGTCCGGTTGGTCTGCCTGGCCAACATTGCCCAGCTGGTGTGAGGTTTCGACAGCATCTTGAGCAAGCTTGCTGAGCTTGTGCCGGAGGTCAACCATCTCTTGTGCAGCCAGCGCCCGGTAATACAAAATTCGCACGCTGTTGATGATGCGGAGGCGCTGCTCCTCTCCTTCGGCTTCGGCCTGCCTTTTTTCCTGCTCAAAAATCTTCCGGTTAAGGCCGAGCTTACCGCCAAGAACGATGTCCTGACTGACGAAGAAACCCTGCTCGCCTCCCCCCTGGATTCCACCTCGTATCTGCTCTCCCTGATAGCCAACCGTAGGATTGGGATAGAGTCCACTTTGCAGCTCTCGAGCAGTCGCAGCACGGATTTCAGAAGCAGCCTGGGCCAGTGTCGGATTGCTACTGAGAGCCATCTGTTCCAACTCAGCCAACGTCAAGCCGGATTGCGATCTCCCTTGATCCTGCGCCGACGGCGCAGCTGCCCGTGCCGGATTGCCTGACATCGGTTGGTCCTGACCTGATGCGAGCGGCGATATCGCCAGAACGGTTAACAAAATAGCTGCCATCACGCTACACGATGCCGGAAGCTGTTGTAACTTCATTGCGTGTTCCTTTCGAATCAATTTCATCGAGCTACCCGCCGTGCTGGTGCGGCATGTCCGGCATGGGTTCCGGCTTACTGTTCTGCTGTTGCCGCAAGGCCATCACCTTGTCGTACGTCTCAGGTGGAAGCACCCGGAGGAAAGTCATCATCCCCTGCATGAATCCGCTCCAACCGGGACGAAGCCCGAAGTTCTCCGGCTTCTCCACCATCTTGTCCATCGCCATCGCGGGCCCTTCCATGAAAGCGTCTTGCGGGAATCCGGGAACCAGGTTGGCGTCCTGAGCTATTTCTGGTGCTGTCATTTGCATTCCCTCGTGCTGCATGTCGGGCATCGTGTCATGCGCCCTTTCCGAGACGTCGTGCATGGACTGCCGGACCTGCTGAGTGGAGAGTGGTCCGTTGCCGGTGCTCCCGTCGCGAGTGGAACCCACGCCCATCCCACGACCCAGACTCGGACCTTTGTCCTCGGAGGTAGCATGGCCCTCCCGCAAGATGCCCATCCCTTCTTCCATGCCCAAACCCGCCGCCATACCGTGGCCACCGCGGGTCAGCGGGCCCACCACCGCTGACATCTGGTTCATCATGTGGTGCGGCAGGTGGCAGTGGATCATCCAGTCGCCGGGATTATTGGCTACAAACTCGACATCCCGAGATTGCGCAACTCCTACCAACACAGTATTTCCGGGACCCCAAGTCGACCGGGGTTGCCGGCCTGCCTCTGTGCCGGTGACGACAAACGTGTGCCCATGCAGGTGGATGGGATGGTGGTCCATTCCCAGGTTGATGAAGCGCAGACGAACCCGATCGTTCAGGCGAACGACCAGGGGAGTAGTCGCCGGCCCGGACTTGCCGTTGAGGGTTAGCCAGTTGAACTCCATGTTCATGGAGTTTGGATTGGGATTGTTGGGAAGCACTGCGAATTCCTGAAGAATGAGTGCGAAATCCTTGTCTACGGGAGGGGAGTAGCTTTCTTTGGGATGCATTATGAAGGCCCCAATCATGCCGATCATTTCCTGCATCGCCATGTGCGAGTGATAGAAGAAGGTCCCCGCCTGGTGTAGCGTGAACTCATATACGAAACGACCGCCGGGCGGAATCGGATCTTGGCTGCTCCCTGGTGCTCCATCCACCTCGACCGGGATTTCGAATCCATGCCAGTGCATCGACGTGGGCTCCGGAAGATGGTTGTCCAGGATGATCCTCACTCGGTCGCCCTGAATCACTTGAATCGTCGGACCCGGGGCGCTGCCGTTGTATCCCCATAGGTTTACGACCTTGCCGGGAATCAGTTCCTGTTTTACCGGCTCAGCGATCAAGTGGAACTCCTTAGCGCCGTCGACCATTCGCCAAGGGAGTCGCGGCACGTCCGGCGTTTCCACGGAAGCGATGCCACTACCGTGCCGGGTCGCGTGGTCGATGTGCGCCCTGTCCATGCTTTCTCCCTTCGCCTGCGTGGGAGTTGCAAGCAAGCGGGACGAGGCTGCCCAGCCGGCACCCAGACCAAAAGCATTTCTAAGGAAATCACGTCTGTTCTTCATGGGTTTTTCCTCTTCACGAGTCAACGGATCAACTGTCTTCAGAAGGCTCAATGGAATTGGAGCGAACCAAGACCACCGCCAAGCAACCGATACGCGTCACCGTGGCTATACCGGGCTAAAGGAGAAGGGAGAACTCAGATGCGAAGAACGCTGAAAGAGGGGGTGCATGCGGCCGGCGGGGCATGGCTGCCGCCCGAACTCCATGCGAGCGCGGCATCGGGCACCAGAAACCTGGCCGTAGTATCCGAGACTACAAGGCCCGCGTGGGCCACCGTCGCTTGAGGGGCGACCGTTCGCGAAAGGTTGAGACGTTCAGCCGTATCGCAATTTGACGGACACAATTGCGAGATCATCACAGACCTCACCGCGGCGACACCTGGGTGATTCATGGTTGTGTGATCGTGGACCGTTCCAGGCATGGGGTCTGAAGCGCGGCTGCAGTGGTGCTGACTTTCCGCTCCAGGGTGGCGTGCGCACATGAGTGCGCACATACCAGTCGGACTCAAAATCCCTGCCAGAAACGCGGTCAGAACAAGTATCGAAGTTGTTGTTCTCGGGGCCACTTTGGAAACTGTACCTTACCCCAGATGGGATGCGCAAACTCTGTCGCCTGCTGATACAAGAGCGTCGCCAATTTGGGTCGTCGACACTACGAGTTCCAGGTCCAAGGCTAACCCACTGCTGTTCTGTGACGGACTCGCCTCTGAGACACTGGTCTACCACCACTCTAAACCCTCAACAACACGGTGACGAAGGCGATCAGCACGACTCCAGGCCTCGGCAGAAGGGTTTAGTATGATCACAGCCCAAACCAAGCGCAAGGAGACTTTTATGCTCTGGAAGGCCGATCCAACTTTTTATCCTTCTCCGAGACTAGCCAGCCAGTCGCCAAAGGAGAACCTCGCGTACGTGGCGGCGCTGAATCCGAATGGCGGTGCCGGCCATGACGCGCTGGTGGTCGTTGATTTGGATTCTTCGTCGAGCTCCTACGGCCAGATCGTGGGCAAGGTTGAGATGCCGAACGCGGGGGACGAATTGCACCACTTCGGATGGAACGCCTGCAGTTCGGCCCTTTGTCCGTATGCTCCGCACCCGCACGTCGAACGACGGTACCTGGTAGTACCTGGGCTTCGCTCGTCGCGCATGCACATCCTCGACACCAAGCCTGATCCGCGTCAGCCGAAGATTGTGAAAGTGATCGAACCGGAAGAGCTTGCAGCGCGGACTGGCTATAGCCGACCGCACACGCTCCACTGTGGACCCGATGGCATCTACGTCAGCGCCCTGGGCTCGCCCAACGGCGAGGGGCCGGGCGGAATCTTTGCGCTCGACCACTACACCTTTGAGCCTCTGGGCCGATGGGAAGTCGAACGCGGGCCGCAATATTTCGGGTACGACTTTGCCTGGCATCTGGGATATGACACCGCGGTCACCAGCGAGTGGGGTACGCCCAACATGGTGGAAAACGGTGTAAACCCGGAACTGCTTCTCGCGGGCAAGTACGGGCACAATCTCCACTTCTGGGATCTCCGAAAACGCCGCCACGTGCAGTCGCTGGATCTGGGTGCGGAGCAACAGATGGTGCTCGAACTGCGTCCGGCGCACGATCCGACCCAAGCATGGGGCTTCGTGGGCGTCGTCGTCTCGCTCAAAGATCTGTCGAGTTCCATCTGGTTATGGCATCGCGTGAACGAGCGGTGGGAGATCAAGAAAGTCATTGAGATTCCCGCCGAGCCGGCCGAGCCGGATCAACTCCCTCCACTCCTGAAAGGATTCAAGGCCGTTCCACCTCTGCTCACCGACATCAATCTGTCGGTGGATGATCGGTACTTGTACGCATGCTGCTGGGGCACGGGAGAAATTCGACAGTATGACGTTTCTGACCCGTTCCACCCCAAACAGACCGGTTCTGTCCACCTGGGCGGCATTGTCCGGCGAAGTGCGCACCCCAGAAAGCCGAAACAGCCGCTGAACGGCGGTCCGCAGATGGTGGAAGTCAGTCGCGACGGACGTCGTGTGTACTTCACGAACTCGCTTTACGCGGCGTGGGACAGGCAGTTTTACCCTGACGGAATCGACGGATGGATGGTCAAACTTGACGTCGGGCCAACCGGCGGCATTCAAGCGGATCCCAAGTTCTTCGTGGAGTTCGGGGACTTGCGGAGTCACCAGGTCCGGCTCCAGGGTGGCGATGCGTCTTCGGACTTCTATTGCTATCCATGAGCGGCTCATGGCCTTGGGTTCCACTCATTGTGTTGGGCGCCTATCACGGGCTGAACCCCGGCATGGGATGGTTGTTCGCGGTTGCTCGCGGGTTGCAGGAGCGGAGTCGAGCCGCGGTTGCCTGGTCATTGGTGCCGATTGCTCTGGGTCATGCGGTCGCGATTGCAATCGCTGTTGCTGTTGTGCAATTCGTGCAGACAGTCCTGCCTATTCGCGCTGTGAAGATCGCGGTTGCCTTTTCGCTGTTCGCGATGGCAGCGTATCGGTTGTTCCGCTCCCGGCATCCACAGGGCGGAGGAATGCGAGTCGGCTTCCGGGACCTCTCTTTGTGGTCCTTTATGATGGCTTGCTCCCATGGCGCCGGATTGATGCTGATGCCGATTCTGCTGGCACATCCCGGACAGGCGGCCGCTCATGACATGGCGATGCCCTTACCCCCTTTGCCGAGTTCACCCTGGTTCGCAATCGGGGCTGTGGTCGTTCACACTGCGAGTTTGCTGGCAGTGGCTGGGGCAGTCGCGATGGTCGTCTATGAAACCTACGATGAGTTCGGGCTGAGCTTCCTGAAACACGCCTGGTTCAACTTCGATCTTCTGTGGGCGATCGCTTTGTTTGCCGCAGGAGTTGTCGCTCTGTTCACGTAAGCGACGATTCGAACAGAACGTCGGCTGATTCCTTTCGGCTGAGCGGAATGCTCTTGTTTGCGCCTGGTGTTCTCGGCTGTCGACTGCTTGACGCCAGCCGGTTCGTTACATTTCCTCGTCGATGTCGTTTCGCCATATGCGCGCGGCAAACGTGGATCCGGTCCCGAGTGGCCCGGCAGGCTCTCAACGTGATGAGCCAGTGGCCGGCCATATATCACTGAGCCTCACAGCGGCAGCATGCTGGCTGATCTTCGGCCTCGTTTTATCGAGCATTGGGACCCGAAGCTGACCGTCACCGTCTTCGCCCTGCTTATCATTACTGCCGCCATTGCGGCGCAAAGCGACGTACCCACATCACAGGCTGGATGCCTCCGAACCCATCTAAACGGATGCGCCCGGATAACGGGCCAGCCTGACAGCCTCTCCTGGTACACATCGCCGACCCGTAAACGTTGGGAGCCAGCTGCTTAACTCAGCCGCACATCAAATAGCGCCAGCCAGTACTGGAGAGACTGCAGAGCAAAGCCGCAAAGGATCAGTCCGATGCCGAGTGCCCCAAGCCATCGCTCCGGAAGGTTGTCAGCGTAGTATTCGATGTAAGGATTGAGGGCCGCCCCGACGCCGGTGACGATTCCGGTCACAAGCCCGACGCGCAGCGCAAAAAACCAGGCCTGGTCCACGTGATGGATAAAGGCGCTGCAATGAGAGCGGTGGCAATGTAGCCGACAGACGGACGACAGTCCCCCAAAGTTGACGTCGTGTAAGGCGCGGACGGCGAGACGCCGCATATTCGATGGCGGGACGCATGCCGCGGGAGTAGGCGAATACTTGACCGACCGTGATGAGAATGGCAAAGGCGGTTGCGAATTCAAAACCCAGGGTCCTGTACAGTCCCGCTCCGAAAGCGAATCCGCGGATCGTAGAAAACAGCCCTTCCCAAGGCAAGGAATAATGATCTAGACCACGAGCCGCTCGATTGAGTTCAATTGATAAGGTGAGACCAGTCGCAATACCGGAAGCCAAGCCGAACGAGAGACCAAGGCCGACGCCGTAGCCGATGCCGAAGACAACGGAGTAGGTTACCGCGCGAGTGAGCAGTCGCAATGGACCGTGTTATCAACCCAACAGGTCAGAGGCAAGATAGAGACTACCCAAAACATCAAGGCTCGTACCCGTAATGCTGACGCCCGCGACCGTATGGTGGTCCATTCAACGATTGTAGAGCTAGCAACTTGTCGATTAGGGCCGGCATCACGGAGAAGCTGAAAGTAAGCGGAGGACCCACCTTGTGATCGCGACCGGTGCGAGTTTTCAAACAATGGCGGTAGCGGAGGAACTCGAACCCGCGCGTCCTGCGTGACAGGCGTTCTGCTCAGCTGAACCACAACGCCGCTATTGCCAAAATTGTTTACGGTTTCTAACGCGTCCCGTCAGAGCCGAGAACTTACCGTAAATGCCCGTGACAGGGCAACAACGAGACGCACCGATTGATATCGAACGCTGTCCGCGGACGTTGTCTGACTAAGGAATCGGCGAGAACGGCACCAGTTCAATCGTGGTAGCTCTGGATTTCGCTCGTGACAGGTCCTTCGCATACTTGAGCGCTCCCGGCGTATTGTATTTATCCAGGTATGCATGATCAATAGCATCTCTAAGGGCTTCGCTTTGTATGCGGACGGCGCGGATCGCGATTTCACCGTCGGCCGTTTGGATCGACCCACGGGGCTCCTTCAGAAATGCTCGGTACCAACCGTTCGGCTGCACGCTCCACGATCGAACAAAGACGCGGTCCCGTACGATCACACACCAGATGCCGATGAAACGATGCGCACCAGTGCCTGCCCGAATGCGCAGACCCTTGCCCTGCTGGAGAGTGGCTAATACATCCTTGGAAAAGCCTCTGCTCGCTTTCATTAGCTCGTATTATTCCTGATGGTTTGTGCGATTTGCAGCGCTCCCGGCTACTCGGTTCGCACGGACCGACTACGAGGGTCTTGGGTGGCATCCACGTACTCGGTCGAAGATGGCCCGAAACCCGTGATCTGAACGACAACAGCTTCATCACCGGTCTCTGCGAAGTGGTTCCGAGAGGGCGGTTCTGTGTAGAAACTGCCTGGTGGCAGGGCCTTTAGCTTGGTCTGGTCAAACTTATCGCCGTACCCGATACGCCATGTGCCAGAGATTACTGTTGCAACCCTGTCATCGCGGTGGGAGTGCGCAGCGATGCGTGTATGTGCTGGCACCCGAAGCATGATCGTGTATACACCTGCTTGGTCTGGATTGCCCTTCAGAGCAACGGTCTCGATACCGCCGATGCCGGAGCTTCCCGTACCCGGATTGCCCACTTGCGGGAACTTATACTCCGCAGGAGTAAAGCGTTTTTCGTTTGAGTCGTCCTTCGCGCCGCCTGAAACGCGATGATCAACCGGCGGACCATCCAGAAATTTACGAATCAGCGCAACTGTGTAAGCCGGTCGTTCTTCCATCAGCCAATGTCCTGAACCTGCGACGACTTCCTCCTGCACATTGATCGCTAAATGACGCATGATCACTGCCTGGAGGGGGCCGAAGGATTTCTCTCCACCCACTGCCATCACAGGCATCGTCAGCTTCGTTTGTTCGAAGACCTGGTTGTCCTTCGCATCCTGGGAGAACGCGGCAAACTGCGCGAACCCAGCCCGCATTCCACTCGGTTGCGCGTAAGTAGCAGCAAAGAAATTTCGGGTGGCCTCGTCAGGCTCACCCGGATCGCCGGTAAAGTCGTTCCATATCCTGTCAAAATAGATACGCTCCCGGCCTGCCACCAGCCGTTCCGCATCAGGTCCATGGAAGTTGAAGTGCCACACTCCGGGATTTTGGAGAATCTCGCTCCAGGGATCAATACCGGGGATCGGCGCATCCATAACAACCAACCGCTCAACCTTGTCGGGGTAAGTCGCTGCGTAGGCGTATGCGACCATATTGCCGATGTCGTGGGCAACAACAAATGTCTTGTCGTATCCCAACGAAGTTACAACGGCACGAATATCCTTGGCCTGAGTCTTTTTGTCGTAGCCGTCGCCAGGCCTGGAGGAGCGCCCAATGCCGCGGAGGTCCGGCACCACGACCGTATGGTCTTTCATGAGATCTGCGGCCAGAGGAGCCCACGAATCGCTGTTTTCCGCGTACCCATGAATGAGTACCACTACCGGCCCGCTTCCTCCCGAACGCACAAAAATGTCTGCCCCTGCCGGACTGGGGATGGTTTTTGCCGCAAAGCTGGACGGCAAGGAAGGCTGAGCCTGGCTTGAAACTGTTGCCAAAGCAAAAAGGGCTACAGCGAGGAAGCGTTGAATCATTGATATCTCCGTACATCGTACCGGGCGACTTGTTCGAAGTCACATGAACTGGACGGCGGGTGGCGTCACAGATTGTAGTCCACAATAAGCATTCTTTCTAACTCTTCCTGGGCATCTCAGCGCGAAGAGGAAATGTCAATCCTCGCGCCAGTCCCCGTCGCGCTTCTCTCAGTATCTGGTTCGAGAATGCCTCTTCGTCCACGGCCCGGGCCAGTATCAGCGCGCCCCACCATGAGGCAGCGCATACGAAACGCCTGCCCTCGTCCGGAACGTTTCGATCCCCGGGAAAACTTGGAAACCATCTCTTCGATGATGGCCCTTACATGCACGGTGAACGTGCCTTTCACTGGTGACTCCTGTCGAATCTCAGCGGCGAGCGCCGCCATGCTGCATCCGCTACGTCGCCGGGACGGACTTATTTGTCGATGGCGGTTTTGCACAAGGGTAGGCTGTCCGGACCTGAATTCGACAAATCGCGAAATGCAAGCGATGACATCATTCACTCGGGCGTGAACGTTTCAATGTGAGAGGAGGGAAAAGGTCGAGAAGTACCCACTTTGGAAACTGCTCATCCGCTGCTCAGCAAAGTCATTCGAGGCATCGAGATCGACGCGACAGGATTTTGCTTGTTGATCTCTGGCTTTAACGGTTGCACGGGTTCAGACTTGTTCCGACCTTGGTCATGTCGCTTTTTCTCTGGCGGACAATCGCTAAGGCTTCGTCGATAAGAATTCTTACCAGCCAGCTACGAAAAGCTCCTTCGTATTCGAAAGTGGGGGGATTCCGAGAGGCCGTGATCTTGCAGTTCTCCACTGCATCATGCACTTGCTCAGGACTGCCGAGCACGCGGCAAGCCAGGAAGCAGAGCATTTCATGGCATCGTGAAAACCGATCCTTGAATAACGCGGACTGTTCCCGGAGATCATTCGACACGCGGACGCTCTGGGACGTGCGTAATCTGAAGTTGGTATTCACGTCCATGGGTGCTCTCCTTTGCATCTGCTTGATTTTCAGCACGTATTTCAAGTTGCCTGCCTCCATCATGAACTCTCCCCTGTGTCTTGGAATTTGCAGCCGCTATTTCCGGACTCATACGTAAAGACACGATCAGCGCCCCCTTATTCCAAAGAGCAATAGGCGAAAGACAGACGACCCTGCTGTTCGCCAAATCACCAGCCGAGTCAAATTGTCGGTTTGCTCGCATGCCGCGGCGAAATTGAGAACATTCGCGAGAGCGATTCAGAAATCCGTTCGAGGGGCGCGTCGCCACGGCCGCGCCCGAAACACATCGCTGTCCGCCAAGTTCTGATGGCAGACGAGACAGGACTCTCGCGCCGAAGCTGATAGTGAGGACACAAGGGCGTAGGAAAGACCATGATTGCTCCAAGTGATCACTTTGAACTGGTCCCGGCTGAAATAGTGAAACACGAGATTGCCGAAACTGACCTCATCTCCACCCGCTACTGGGGCAAACTTGCTTGGCGCCACCAAGAGACTGATCTTTTCTCTTTGGGTTTCGTAGATGACCAACGCCGCATCGTGCCCTCTGTAGTTGACCAGCCTGGCGCCGGCAAGCCGGTAGACAGGATTGCCATCGCGGGCGGCTGGCAGCTGGAAGTCAAACGGAACTTTACCCGCGAACCATGCGGTAACGGAGGCTGGAGAATCCGACTGAATTTCGGGGGCAAGGCTGCCTTCGAGATAGCTGCGATGGGCCGCTATCGCAGTCTCCACATAGCTCGCAGCCCGCACCCGCCGCACCGCGCCAGGAGCAAAAAGAAGACCCAGGAAGCCTACCACGAGCGTGGTCACCCATAGGCTCCGGCTTGGAAGATGAAGCCAATGATTCCGAAGTGGCTGCCTCAGAATTCTTAGCAGCCGCTCGAAGATTTCCGGTGCTCCGCTCGCCGCAGGACGCTGCTGGAGGATCTCGGACACCTGGCGTCGAAGCTCTTCGGGCGCCCGGTACAGCGGACGAGATCGGTGCAACACGCTGGAGAATGCTCGCTCTTCCTCAACTCGCACCTTGCAAATCGGGCAGCTCTGCAGGTGTGCGCGAAAGGTTTCCAGGTCCCGGCCGCCGAGTTCGTTGTCGAGATAGCGCAGGACCTCAACCGCGTGATCGCAGGAGTTCATTCGGTAGCATTCCGTGTACCGATAGGGTAAGACTCACAGTTAGAACACCCAGGCTCGAAAAATATTCCCCTGGGCAGGGCATTCCTTTGTTTGCTGAAGCACACGGTCACTCCTTAAAACGGCTGGCCCGCGCACAATCTTTCCTTAGGAACGTCCCTTCGCTTTTCGATTTTTGTTTCGTTGGAACGATTGGTCATTCACTGAGAGCAACACCCGAAGCTTGGAGCGCGCTCTGGCCAGGCGGGACATCACCGTCCCTGCCGGGCAGTCCAACACGGTTGCGATCTCCTGATAGGAAAGCTCTTCATACTCGCGCAAGAGAATGATTTCGCGGAATTCCGCCGGAAGCTGCTGGATGGCGTTACGCACTTTTTCCTGCTCCATCTTGCTTACATACTGCCCATGGGGGTCTTTGGCTGTTTCAGTCAGCTTGTTCGCAATGCTTTCGTCCGCCTCGAGCTCTACAATTTGAGGCGCAGTGCGCTCATGGCGAAGCTGATTGAGCCAGATATTTCGTAGAATGGTGAACAGCCAGCTCTTCACGTTACTGCTGGGCCGCAAGCTCTCCTTTGCCTTGAGAGCGCGAACGTAGGTCTCCTGAACAAGATCGGCTGCCTCCGCCGGATTGCGGGTGAGAACCATCGCGTAGCCAAACAGCCCATCGATGTAGCAGGATAAAGTCGTGTCCTGCATTTCTGCACAAACCTCAAGTTTTGATTCGCGCTGCACTTCGAGTGGTCGCGAGAAATGAGCTTTTCTCTTTTACGGCGAGCACGCACGGCAAGGTTTGGAACATCTTGACAAGAAATTGTGTGATCACGCGAGTTTCTCGAAACCATTGTGGGTTGCGGTTATTTCCCTGCCGGGGAGAAATCTCCCCAGGGGCTGGGGAGCCACTGGGGGAGATCTTTCGAGCGTTTGGCGCAGAGCTTCACTGACAATCATTGTGCAGCACGCTGGGAGGCGGTGGTCCTTCAATGCAGGGGATTGCGCTTAGATATTCGTAGATAGCTCGGATATCATGCTCAGTCATGTTCTTGTGGGTAGGCCAAGGCATGATTTGCAAGAGATTGCCGTCGAACGGCGGCGGCAGGCAGTTGGAGGTCGCAGTTGAGGAACACGGCGGATGCAGGTGATCCAGATCAATCCCCGTCCTGAGGATCTGGAGAAACTCTGAGAATGGTCGGCCCCTTCGGGAAGCCCGGTTTTGTCCGGGGTCAAGTTGCGAGAGACAATGTGTGGAGATCCGGGCGTAGGAAGCAAAGGACCGAAATCTTGGCCACCGCCCAGGTAGCTTGCCGGATTGATCTTGGTCGACTGGCCGAAGAAGGGGTTTCCGCCGGGCGCAAACTGGGTTTGGGGGCCGGCATCGTGGCAATCGCTGCAGACCGCCACCGCATTGACCAGATCGCTGCCCAATCCCACCAATGCTCGATTTTTTCCCTCGAGATTCAGCGGGACTGGCGCAATGTCGAAACCGCGCTCAATTCTCGATTCCTGATCATTCCGATCACTGTGCGCCTGCACGGGTGGAGACTTAATTAACATTCCGGCAATGACGATCGCGGCGAACACCATGACCGTTACTACCGATGTGACATGTCGACCTACCCTCATTGTGACTCCTCCTTTTGGTTTTGTGGTTGATTGCACCTTCTGATCGGAAAAACAGCATCAGAAATCTCTCCGTGACTGCCAAACGCGCCAAACCCACAAAATTGTGAAGCGACCCACCCCGGGGAACATCGAATGCCTTATCGGGGTTTCGACTCCAGTCAGCTTCACGCTGTCGGAGAGTCGGCTAGCAATTAACTTCACAATGTCCTGGCCGGTGAGTCTTGCTTCGTTTCTGGCGAGTACGCCTGCCGAAACCTGCGGTGCCGTCGCCAATATCAAACTGAGAGGCGCCGTCCTCGTTATGGCCTCGCCCCAAGTTGTCTCAGGTGAGAGCCGAAATGAGAAGGCTGCGCGCACCGTGTCACGAGAATATGAAAGGGAGCGATTTCAAGGTGTGAAGTCTCGGTGGGGTTCGTGTTGAATTTTTGTGAAGCGCGGGTTCACAAGTGTGACGACGCCGCAACCGACAGATAACAGCTAGTTTACGGGTTATAAGGGGTGAGCAGGGTCGTTGTCATGAAGTCATTCAGGGAGTTCCGTCTGGATACGGCGAACCACAGCCTGTGGCGCAATGGAAGTCGTGTGCCAGTAGCTCCCAAAGGCTTTGACGTGCTGGCGTACCTGGTCGAGCACGCGGGGCGGGTTGTGACGCAGGACGAAATTCTCGAGGCGTTGTGGTCAGAGACTTATGTCAACCCAGAGGTCCTCAGAAAGTACATTCAGGAACTCCGGAAGACTCTGGGTGACCGGCCCGACAATCCGGAATTCATTGAAACGCTGCCCAAACGGGGATACCGGTTCGTCGCTTCTGTCATCGATGAAAGCGCGGCCGAGCCGACAGACTCACCCACCTCACTTCCAACAGAAGAGCGGGCGCCCGAAGGGGCGGTTGAAGCCGAGGCGACATCTTTAGAGCAGGAGAGTTCTTCTGGCAAGCGCCTGCTGTGGAGGCTTGCCGTCATACTTCTGTTGGTGTTAGGTGCTGCAGCGGGAATAGGTGCGTACTTCCGGGCTGCACCAAACGGGGCGAATCTTCCCAGGTTAACCAACAATTCCCTTGCCGTGCTGCCCTTTGCGGACATGAGTCCGGCCAAGGACCAGGAGTATTTTTCAGATGGACTCGCCGAACAATTGATCAATGACCTCGCCAAAGTATCAGGCCTAAAGGTCGTCGGCCGGTCGTCGGCCTTTCAGTTCAGGGGCCAGAACGAAGACCTGCGCGACGTGGGACGGAAACTCGGCGTGGCCAATATTCTCGAGGGCAGTGTGCGCCGCGAGGGCAATCATGTACGCATCACCGCGGAACTGACCAAGGCGGACGATGGCTTTCAGATGTGGTCGCAGACCTATGATCGGGAGATCAAGGACATCTTCGCCGTGGAAGATGAAATCGCCATGGCCGCGACCGAGGCGTTGCGACTGAAGCTGTTGGGCGGCAACGGCCTGCCCGTTGTTGCGTCAACCTTGCGCAGTGTCAATCCTGAGGCCTATCAGGCCTACCTCCAGGCGGAATACTTCCTGGGGCGTGGCACGGGCAAGGAAGACGTTGGCAAGGCGCTCGCCTATATCGACACGGCTCTCAAGCTTGATGAGAGATATGCATCAGCCTGGGCTTTGCGAGCGTCTGTGCAGAATATGATGGCCGAGGTCGGCCTGACCGACGTTACAGAAGGTTTTCGAAAGGCGCGCGACGACGCCGAGCGGGCGATTGCGCTCGACCCCACCTCGGCCTCAGCCTATCTGGCGCTAGCCAGGACGCAGATCTATCACGACTGGGATTGGGACACCGCCGACACCTGCCTTACGAAAGCAGCTGCCTTAGAGCCGGGTAGCGCCGAAGTTTTCCGCATTCGTTCGTATCTAGCCAGGGCACTGGGCAATCTCGACCCGGCAGTCAAGCTTTATGAACACGACGTTGCGCTCGACCCTCTTCGAGCCAATTCTCATTTGGGCCTGGGGTACCTGCTGTACATGGCCGGCCAATACGATGAAGCGCAGCTCGCGCTACAAAAGGCTCTGGACCTGAACCCTCAGGCTGCCTTTGCCCATGCCAATCTGGGTAAGATTCTCGTCGCAAAAGAACGGCCGCAGCAGGCGCTCGCGGAAATTGAGAAGGAACCAAACGACTGGGAGAAACTCACGGACCTGGCACTGGTGTATCACGCGCTCGGCCGTGGACAGGATTCGAATGCTTCTCTGGCCGAGCTTATTGCAAAGCATGACACTGATTCCGCCTATCAGATCGCTCAGGTGTACGCGTATCGTGGCGAGTCGGGCAAATCGTTCGAATGGCTGGAGCGCGCCTACAAACAGCGAGACACCGGGCTTCCCGATATCAAGATCGATCCGCTGTTGAACAATCTCCGTCACGACCCGAGATACACGGAACTTCTAAAGAAAATGCGCCTCCCGATATAGCGCAGTAGGTTGCTGCGCCAGGCAGCTGTTTTACCTGCTCAATGCGATCACTGCACTGATACAGTGATCTCGGAACCGGACGCCGCGGTCAGCTGCTGGTCGGGTTGAACGACAGCGGCCCTGGTGATTTTCACAGGGAAGGGTCCGGTGGTGTTCGCCAGGAAGGTCAGAGTCGTTACGACGCCGTGACCCGATACTCCTTCCGACTCACGGGGGCGAGATGCAGTAATCTCGACCGCCCCGTTCGAAGGGTCTTCCCGATGGACCAAAGCAACGACTTGTTCTCTCTGAGACAAAAAATTGCCGTTTGAAATATTAAAACATCCGCCCGATCATGGCAGCGGTGACGGTCCGAGCAGCTCGATTCCATAGACCGGGCCTAACGCGGCGATCTTTTCGATCAGCATCTCGTCCGACGGCGCGCTGTCGTCCGCAAGCGACCTGCCGTAGTCGACGAACCCTTCGATGTCATCCGGCGTGAACAATATCAGCACGCGCGCCGGAAGATCTGAGCAGTTCGTGAAACAGTGCGGCACGCAGCGAGGTGGCGGACTAACCGGACGTCTTCCCGATTGCTGGCGCCGTGTGCTTCCTCACCGGCATGGCGCTCGCGTTGAAATACCTGCTCCGGCAGTTCGAGTGTGAGGATTGACTCGAGCACGGCGCCTGCTCCAGGTTGAAACCGAAGAGGGCAGCTGCACTTGTGTAAAACACCCAAACCTTTGCTCATTCATGAGCCCTTCCCGGCCCTGCCATCATCTCTACCAGAAGACTCTTGTCAGCAACAGACTGTAGGACACGATGCCCGAACAGACACAGACGGCTCCGTTCATCGACGGACTGTATGGAAAGTTGGTTGAAGGCGGGATCAGCTATTTCTTTCCCTCCGCAAAGTTCGATTGGCTTGGGCCTGACCCGGATCCAGGTGAACATCGGATCGCGCGGACTTCTGGCGGGACATCACTGGTCCTGAATTGGCTCGGGTCCAGGTATTCGCTCACGCGGAATGAACCTTTCTCTGACGCGGAGTTGAAACTGCTAACGGGCGTCGACGCGGTTTTGGACTCCCGCTACCGGATGATCGTTGATGTTACCCGGGTTGAACAGCGATTCGAACTCTTTCGAGGTCTGCCCGAGGACCGATATGTTTGCGCCTACATCGACGGCACTCCGTACGCGCAGAAAGTGTGGAAAGGACCAGATCGAGTAGAGGATGCCATCGAGGTCCTTCGCACTAGTTCCCTCAGCACCTACGAAAACCGGCGCATCTCGACGGGAGCGCTGCTCTTCGGCAAGGATCCAGATCCTTGCCACGAACTGCCGGTTACTCCCTCGGGTGCTTTGCGTTATTCTCCGGCCTTGACCTCTATCCGGAGCTTCTACCGGCTCTGTGATGGGCTGCAGACCCTCGCTCTGGTCGATGGGAATGGGTTCCTCGTGGAGATCGTGGACGTTGAACAGTGGGCGCAGCCTTATTCAGGCACCAAACTTCCCGTGCCCAGTCCGGCGCGATATCAAACCCATAGCCGGGCTACGCTGTGCGGAGGACATGTTTGCATGATTCTCACGCCCAACGGGGAAATGAAGATTTTTGCCAACGGGGTGCAGGTTTTTCATTTCTGGGATGGTCGATGGAGGCTCACCGACGCCGAGCGAAAATATGCCCTCTGGACCGAGGCCCTTGGGAATGTCGAACTTGCGGAGCGGTTGTTTGGTTCGGCCCTCAACCTGGCGGAAGACCGCCGTGGCGGCCTGTTGGTTGCTCTCGACGATCCAGGCACCGCCCGGAAGCTAGTGTCGAGGAACGATCTACTTTCCCCCTTGCCCGATCATGGCGAACATCCGGTCGCGGGTACGAAGGACCAGCTCCACTACTTGTTGCACCAGAAGCGAGTGCTCGATGTCCCAAGCGTAGTTCTGGAAACCGTAGCCCGGATCGATGGTGGAATTGTGCTGGACCGCGATTCCAATCTCCTGGCATTCGGCGCTATTCTCCGCCACCCGGACTTGGCGGACCTGCATCCGGAAAACATTGAAGGCGGCCGTACTACGGCCGCCATCTCCGCTTCGCGATTCGGAAGCGTCCTCAAGATTAGCGAAGACGGGATGATCTCATTCTTTCAGCACGGGAAGTGCATCTGGGACATCTAGCCTAGGCTTTCAGTGAGCGCGCCGTGTTCCAACTGCGGGCAACGCGACTGGTCCTACGCGCAATAAAAAAAGGCCTGCCAGCGGCACGCGTTTTCAAAGAACCGTGACGCCGGCGCTGCGCGCTTGGACTTGTGCTGGCCAGCCAAGTCGATGATTTCTGCCCTGATGCACCTCGCTGTTCTCGAGTGCTGCTCACAAATTGCTCCAGGCGCTTGGACCCTGTTCGCGCCGCGTTCTAGATTCTCCCAGAACTAACGCCGTGTACGGTTCCACCACCTTCACGAGGCGTCGTGTCATGATCGTTTCTCGCCTCGTTGTCGCGATGTAGTGGCGGATGATACGCGGCCGGCAGGTGCAGCTCCGAACGAACCTGCAATAACTGCACCAGCTGAGAACGGGAGACGACCCCTTGCAAAATACCATTCGCGACCACCGGCAACTGGTTGACATCCTTGCTGGTCACGAGTTTTAGCGCATCCAGAACTGGCGTGTCGGGAGTGATGACGTGCAACTCCTGCAGCGGACGCATGGCTTCGCGCACGGTGGTCTTGTCCCAACCGTCGCGCGGTATGCCGCCCACATCGCGGGGGGTAATGAGGCCCACGAAGTGACCCTGGTCCTCCACAGCGAAACACCGCTCGCCGGCCCTCAGAAGGTAGGTATTAACAAACTCCTGCAAACTCATTTCCGGGCTCACGATGGCGCAATCACGCGACATCACCTCGGAGACTCGCACGCCACGAAGCGCAACCTTAATCTCCACGTCGGCGTAGCTGGCCTTGGCCGCGTCCATCAGAAACCAGCCAATGAATGCGATCCACAGGCCGCCAAAGCCGGCGCCGGAAAAAAATTGCCATATCCCATCGAGAATGAAGAGAAACGCGACGAATTGCCCGACGCGCGCGGCGATGCGGGTGGAGCGGTCGGCGTTTTTGGTGATCGCCCATACGATCGCGCGCAGCACCCGGCCACCATCGAGCGGAAAGCCGGGAATCATGTTAAAGACGGCGAGAGCGATGTTGATATACCCCAACCAGACCAGGACCCCAGTTACCGCAGTCTGCGCTTCGGTGGAACTTTGCCAGCCCAGGCCGAGCGCGATGCCGAGACAGCCAAAACCGATAATCAGGCTGGCGATCGGCCCGGCGATCGCGACCAAGAGTTCTGTTTTCGCGTCGGTCGCGTCGTCCTGGATTTGGGAAACGCCGCCGAGTGCGAACAGGGTGATCGCACTGACTTTCAACCCGCGGGCTTGGGCCACTAGTGAATGGGCGAGTTCATGCAACAATAGGGTGACGAAGAACAGGGCTGCCGTGACCAGCGCAGCGATCCAGATCAGGCCCGGGCCCCAACTCGGGTTTACCTGACGAAAGTGTTCGCTGAGGGAGAACGCGATCAGGGCAGCGATAATGAACCAGCTGTAATGGAGCCCGATCTCTATGCCGGAGATTGTTCCGAGTTCGACGTTGGAGCGCATACGCGACCTTCCTTAAGAAAAACCATGACGCCACGCTTAACGCGATATTCAAGTCCAGTCATTCATATCATGATGATCGGAGAAACGGCGCCGTTTTTCCTTCGTGCACTTGGTTTCGTTGTCTAACACCGCCCGCGAATTCCTGCGAGATCGGTATCGGCCCTTGCGGGCAGCCCGTGAGCTAGGAAAGCCAATTTCGCAGCCTGTCCGATGTCTCAGGGCTGCCCGGAAGGCTCGCGGTCCCGCGTCGCGGTAGACCTCAAGAACATGGAGTCCTGCTTCGAGGAACAACCCGCGATTCCTGAGCGCTGAGCCTCGGCCACACCGGAGACTGCACATTCGGCTCAACTGTTCCCAAATCGACATTTTCACCGCCGGTGTCGATATGTCGACCCCGGAACGCTACGGTTACCCTGCCCAGCCAAACGAAATCTGTGCAACTCATTCACGGAAAGGCAAGTGAGGCCTTTAAAGCAATTCGGAACTCCGGATGCACTCGCGGCTGTGACATACCGAATCGGCAGACTCGTCATGAGGATTCGATGACAAAACGTTATTTCGCTCTTGAAGTAATTCTCGCCATGGCTGTGCCCACGATCAGCAATACCCCGCTCGTAGGCCAGCAGGTCCCGTCGTCGGGAACTCCGGTACGCATCGTGGTCACGGTGGAAGCTCATCACGGCAGCAACATAGCGGTCATCAATCGCGAGGATGTCCTGGTGTATCAGGGTCATGATCGCGACCAGGTCACCGAGTGGCTCCCCTTGCAGGGGGACCATGCCGGGATCGACCTTTTTCTCCTGATCGATGATGCTTCCAACACCAGCCTAGATTCGCAGCTGGAGGACCTGCGGCAATTCGTCAGTTCGCAGCCACCAACGACTGCCATCGGCATTGGTTATATGCGAGATGGCACCGTACAGGTCGTGCAGAACCCGACCACCGACCATCCGCAAGCCGCCAAGTCTCTGCGGTTACCGCTTGGGGATCCAGGTGCGTCCGCCAGTCCCTACTTCTTCGTGAGCGACCTGATCAAACGGTGGCCTGAAACTTCGGTTCGTCGTGAGATCCTGATGATCTCCGACGGTATTGACCGGTATTATGGAAGCGGTCCGTCCGATCCCTATCTGGACACTGCGATTGAACAGGCTCAGCGTGCCGGCATCACGATGTATTCATCTATTCACCTGGAGTTGGCCATTACGGTCACAGTTTTTGGCGCATCAACTGGGGACAGAATTACTTATCCCAGTTCTCCGACGAGACTGGAGGGGAATCCTATTATCTTGGTCTCGGACCCGCGGTTTCGTTCGTTCCGTACCTGGACGACCTGACACATCGTCTCAATCATCAATACTTGTTAACGTTTCTTGCTAAGCCAGAGAAGAAGGGTGGAATGCAGCGGATCAAACTCCGAACCGAAGTGCCGAACGCGGAGCTGGTGACGGCAACTAGCGTTTACGTCCCGGCAGGCTCATAAGAGGCAGGATCATAAGAGGAAGGAGCCGGCATGCGCGACACCTCGGAGTACCGGTGGATGCTCCAGAACGGGGCGTGGCGCTCGTCGACACGGAAATTGGAGAGACAGTTCTGGCAGGGGTCCGGGGCCAAAGAGGCCGCACCCGGACACGCCGAAGCTCCTTCTCGATGTGACTACCTGCTTGCACTGGTGACGTTAGTCAGGCTGCCGAATACCATTTCTGTAAAAACATCCGGGGATACATAACCCCTGCCCCATGTGGCATCGAAGTCCTTAGTCGGCGCTGAAGCCACTGCCTCATCCATTGTTTTCCCTGCCGTGATCAGTCCCATGATGCGCTGCCGAACCTGCCAAAGCATGTCACGGTAGTCTTGTAGATCTCGACGGGTGGCTACTGGCCCGTGGCCTGGTACGATCTTTGTCTGCTCGTCAGTCTGCGCCAGAATCAGATCGAGGGAATGAATGATGCCATCGATTGATCCTCCAGACGCCAGATCGATGATGGGGTAGAAATGATTCGAGAAGACGTCGCCTACCACCGCGATGTTCGCCGGCGCGATATAAATCACTGTGTCTCCGTCCGTGTGCGCAGGTCCGTAGTGGACCAATGTCAGCCGCTGCGAGCCTTGGCGCAACGTCATTGTGTTTGAATAGGTTACTGTCGGAAGCGCCTGTGGCGGATAAGGGCCGTCGCGTAAGCCAACGTAAGGCACGCTCTGCACAAACGACATCCGTGTTTTTACGTCTTCTTGCGCAATGATCGTCACGCCTTCGGAGCCGAAGAACGCGTTCCCTCCGGTGTGAGCACGGTACCAATGTGTATTGACGAGCCGCGTGACGGGACGCATCGTCTCCTTAAAGATCGCATCGCTCAGCTCAGCAGTGCGCGAATTGAGTCCGCTGTCGATCAGCAATGTGGTGCCATCATCGACGATAGCCGTGACGTTTCCTCCGTCACCAGAAAACATGAACAGCCCTTTGCCCAGAGGGGTAGTCGTCAGGGGGCTATTCTCAAACTGTTTTGTGGCCTTCTGGTCGACCGTATCGGCCGTTGCCATCTGTGCCGCCCCCTGCGTGGCCCCTCCGGTTACAAGGAGCGCTACCACGATTACATGAATGTATCCAAATGACAGCCGTACCTCATGACGAACGTGTTTCATCGTGTTGTCCCTTCACCCGTCCCCAAGAGAGCTGGCCCCTACGAAAACTTGAAACTAAACTGCCAGTAATGTGCGGATCGCCATGGAGATGACATTCCTGGAAGAGAAGACGAGAATGGCTGCGACCACCGCGTCGCTGTAAAACGCGACCAGGAATCGGCGGATGATCCGGGAGAATGAGGCCGTCTTCGATCGCTGCTCTGTCCAGTGAGGTCCATGTTGGTGTCCCTCAATTGTCTTCTGAATGGTGTCCATCGAGAGGCAAGCCTTAGTCCTCGCTAAGGCCTCCTCGCGAGAGGAGAAGCCGAATGCTGCAATGCAGGGTGCGGCAATGAGATCGCGCAGCGAATACTCGTTACGATAAGCAACCACAAAGCGCTCAGAATCGCCTTCGGTCCCAAGGGCGCCTAGTACCGCGTACCGCACACGCACAACATCAACCAAGTCGTTCACAACCGCACCTCCCGCCGTGGGACTTGACACCTACTGAGTCATAGCAAGCAGCATTCCAAACTGTTTCTTGAGCCGAATTGTGGCTGAGGCGTGTCGACCTTCCGTCGACAGTCGAACATCGCAAGTCATTGCCACATCTGAACTCAGTGCTGAACTCACTACTCCAGACTCTTGCATGGTGGGGTGAACTGTTCTCAGATCGAAAGGCTCCACGCGGAAAGTGGCGGCCTCTGCTGGTCAGGGTGTCGAAGGAACGACACTTGAGACTCAACGAGATAGGCCGGTCTCCACAAGAGGGAGCAGTAAGGCGCCTGAACGGCGTGCCTTGCGGTTCATTTCAGCGCGCGGACGAGGTGGAACCGTACGTGCTGTGTCTTGTCTTCGGGTTGCGTGGTGATGGGGTCGAACTGCATCTCCACTGGTCACGGCACGTCCAGTTGATCGTGAAGGGCGGCCCGCATGGCATCACCTGGACCCAAACAGGGGAGTGAAGTCGATGAACTTCCTCGGCGAGAAGGCAGGTAGACCACAGCGCGAGGCTGCGCAAGTAGCCGACTAGGTACGAAGACAGTGATGTTCCCAAAGAGATTTTGGACGCTGGGCCGGTGTCCAGATTCGTTCGAACTAGCCGATCTGATCCTGTCGTGGACTGGGGACGAGTCCAGTCCACGAAGGATTAGCGCCGAGAAAGTGCGCTTTCCAGTGTTTCGTACGCTGATGGCGACGAATCACAACTTCGCCACAGCCATCCTTCGTCTGGTGCTGGGGCTTGTGTTTTTTGCACATGGTGCGCAGAAGATGACGGGCTGGTTCGGAGGCTATGTCTTTTCCGGCACGATGAGCTTTTCCCCTGGGCCCTTGCATAGTCCCACAGCGATTGCCGCTGCTATCGCCATTGCGGCCGAGTTCTTCGGAGGGCTCGGCTTGGTCATGGGATTTCTCACTCGGGTGATAGCCGCTGGCGTCGCAGTAAACGTGGTCGTAGCCATTCTCACGGTTGACAGCAACTATGGGTTTTTCATAAACGGGTTAGGCGCGCAAAACGGGGCAGGATTTGAATTTCATCTGCTCGTACTGGCGATCACGCTGTTTCTGATGATGCAAGGCTCTGGCGCCGCGTCCGTCGATGGCGTCCTGTTTCCATCCGCGCGCCAGTCCTATCAACAGATTCTCGACATGACAAAGACGGTAGCAGTGGGAAAGATAAGACTAATCAGGAGATTGTCATGACCGATCAGAGAACAACGATTTCCGGGAGCCGCCCGGGTGGGCATCCGGGATCGAGCGATCTCGGCTTGTAATCAAACAATTCTTGCATCCGCGCGAGTTTCTCGACGTCGCGCGCCGTGATCGCAGGGAATGGACCAAGGCCGATTCGGGCGCCTAACCGCAGTCTGTGGCCACACCAGCAAAGAAGATGGATGCAATGTTCAACTACGACCGATATCCGAAGGAATTGCAAGCTTTTCGTATCCCGGAAGCGTTCGCGACCTGTGCTGGGAAGCTCTATTGGGTCGCATTTGTCCTGACCGGCGACCGCCAGAAGGCGCAAGAAATCATTTTGCCAGCTGGTGATGATGTCGCAGACTCACGTACGATGTTTTGGGAATGGCTGTGCACCTGGGCGGTACGCATGGTCGTTACGTCCTGCGCGCGCCACTATGTGAACGAACTGAGCAAAGCAAACGGCACCAGCGACTGCTGGAGGTCGAAGTTAATCGAACGCTCGAGTGTGAAATTGCAAATCCCTCCCCTTTCAAAACACCAGCTGCAAAGGGCTCTTCTCCGCATTCCCTTGTTCCCACGGTTCGTATACCTCCTGCGCGTGCTCGAAGGGTATGCCATGCCCGACATCGCTCGGATTCTGGATGTCGATGAAGATTCATGTGAAGCCTCGTTGAGTTACGCCTACTTTGCACTTCCCGAGGCCCTGATGACGGCGCAGAAACCGCCTGCCAGTGCCCAAAGTGCTCCGTGACTACGACGGCAAGCAGCAAGACTCCCATATCCTGCGTTGTTACTGAAAGACAAAGACGGTGATCTTCGCGCCGCAAAACGTGACACCGGACTTATTCGTGAGGCCGTGTGGTGGACGGACCAATTCTGAACATGCCTGTGGCGGGCGAGACGAAAACGAAAGAATTTGAAAACGACGCGAGCCGACCAGCACAAAGTACCCCAACACGGCCAGAATCACGTTCTGAAACGCACCTGCAACACCGGCAGTGAGAAGGCCCAGAACCGTCGCCAATGAACTCAGATCGGAGGCAAAAGCAAATGCTGTAACCAGAATAATGCCAAGCCAAAGGAGGATCCGCTGCACGATAAGGATCATGCGCCGGCGATTTGCGTCGTGGACGTAGCGTACGGTGAATCGGCGCACGGCCTCGGCAAAACCTGCCAATAGAGCCACTACACTTGCGAGAATTAGCAGATGCAGGACCAACTTCTTCCACGCGGCGGCGTGCTGGTTTACCACAGCGCCACGCCAGGTCGCCAGGTGCGATTTGTAGACGCTGAGCAAGATTCCTTGCTTCTCCAGGGCGACTATGGGGGGGACAGATTTGTGATTTGAGCCGTCAGGGCGTCAAGGCGTGTTTTCTGCTGTCGCAGAGCATCGAGATCGCTTGCTGGCAGGCATCCCTTCCCAGGTCACTGCTCCGCAAAGCATCGTTGACGAAGCGGGCGAGGGGTATCCGGAGGCTGTGTGAGGAGTGGGCCAATCCGTCTGTCAATCGGATCGCCTCGTCCAGAGTGTGAAGCTTTCGATCGAGGGTTGATGCGTCCGCAATCAGCCCGAGGATGCCGGAATCTCGCGGTTTAGGGATCAAAGAAAGCGTTTGGGGTTGGGAGGATAGCACCGCCCGGCCGGGGTGGTTTGTTACCTCAGGAACCGTGTGCGAGAGATCATCGATGATCGATCCCAGGTCTGCATTCCTAGGCTGGCCATCGGCTCACAGCACACGACTCTTCTAGAAGCACAAAAGCATTCGGGAGGTCCGGGTCCTTCAGTACATTGCTGCAAAGCTAGTCCCGTGCGGCCGAGACTCCCGATCGCCCGGGGCGGAAAAATGCAACAGGCGTTACAAATGTTGCAAGGAGCACTACTTTCTCTTCCCGAGACTGCGAACGTACTTCACCAGCTCGGCGACTTGGTCTTTATCCAAACGACTCCCGAAAGCAGGCATGTTACCGCGGCCCTTCTCGATGACGTCGGCCAATTGTGCATCCGATTGCTGTTGCACTTGTGACGAGTGAAAATCCGCGGCGTGTAGGCTCTTTCCAACAGCGCTGCCGCGCCCATCCGCACCATGACACGAGATGCAATTGGTTTTAAATACGCTGGCGGCACCGGCAGATTGCCCGAACGCGGAACCCGTCGTGAATGCAGTCAAGATGGCAATTACATTCAGTCCAGCGAGCATCCGGACATTGGCTAGGTAAAACAGCTTTCTAATCACAGTCCTTCCCTTCCTGTACCCATCGGGCAGTGCTCGACGTGAGCGGCTGGCAGCGAAAGGAGTCCTTTGCGTCGACGATAGCCTTCCGCTAAATTCCGGAGCAGCGTTCCACCTCAGCGTTCCGCCCCTGGGGCGATGCCGGGATAGCGAGTATTCTGCCCAGCCGAAATCATTGCATCCGGACTTCCAAATTCGCGACACCCAGAGCACGAGCAAGCCCTACCCCATCTGACGCCCTGCGGTGAGTCGTTTTTCGGGTGCCCAACCTTCAATCTCTCCCGGGCTTGCTGATTTCACACGACACAAACGATTCTCGCCGGGGCCCCAGGAGTCGAGTTGGAAGCTCGGGTGCAACAAGAATGGGGGCTTGTTCATGAATCTGTAAACGATATCGAGCTGAAAGCGAGGAGATCTGCGTGACAAATCATTCACAGACATGCACATTCCACGCCTCGGTGAGGTTCCTTCCGATGAAACCTAGCGCGGAGACGCCGGGCTGGGTGTCGACGCCATGGCACCGTGACCATATCCGGACGGTCTGGTGTCGACGTCGCGACACTGGCTTTTCGATCACGCGATGGGCTCCGACCCGGTCAGGAAGGTGGAATGCGAGAGCTGGAAATCGCTTGATCAAACAGAGGTTGGGCGCTTCTTCTTCCCTGTGGCGAACCCGGCCGAAAGATCATTTGATGCAGAGGACGAGATGATTCAGCTAAAGGTAAATGCTATTGATCGCTCCTTTGATGGCGATCCTGAGATGCCGCTGCTTTGGTATTTGCGCGACATTTTGGGTTTGACCGGAACCAAATTCGGCTGCGGTATCGCGCTTTGTGGCGCTTGTACCGTTCACAAAAATGGCGAGGCGCTGCGCTCTTGCATCACTCCCATGAGTTCGCTGGCAGGAGCCGAGATCCGAACCATTGAAGACATCGGGGCCGGCGGATTGCATCCCGTCCAAAAAATGTGGATGCAGTTCAACGTCCCGCAGTGCGGATACTGCCAGTCCGGACAAATCATGCAAGCCATTGCTCTGCTGAAAGAAAAACCCAAACCCACAGACCAGGATATTGATGAAGGCATGGCTTCCAATATCTGCCGTTGCGGAACATATCAACGCATTCGCGCAGCCATTAAAGCCGCTGCGGAGGAAAACGCATGAGAACGATCGCGAACCTCAGCCGCCGCGGATTCTTGCAGGGAGTAGTTGGAGCGGGAGCTCTCGTCCTGGGCGCGTACTACGTACCCAAACTTCTGCGGAGCCACGAATCCTCACCGGGCAACACGGATGCCGATCGTGCCCCCCTGCACCCAGACGCATTTGTGGGAATTGCCACGGACGGTACGGTCTTCATCGTGGCACACCGCTCGGAGATGGGCACGGTGATCCGCACCTCCCTCCCGCTGGTGGTTGCCGACGAACTCGACGCCGACTGGAAGCGAGTCAAGATCGAGCAGGCGATCGGCGATCCTCGCTATGGTGACCAGAACACGGATGGCTCTCATTCCATCCGCAGCTTCTTCGATGTCATGCGGCAGGCTGGTGCAACCGCTCGGTTGATGCTGATTCAGGCCGCGGCTCAGAAGTGGGCGACTCCGGCCTCGGAGTGTCACGCAGAGCTCCACAGCGTAGTTCACTCCGCGACCGGGCGCCGCCTGCCTTACGGGGAACTCGCTTCTGCCGCGGCGAGACTGCCCGTTCCCAGGAAATCTGACGTGCGGCTCAAGACCAGGAATGAGTGGCGTTACATCGGGAAAGGAATGACCAGCTATGACCTGTCCGAACTCTGCACAGGCAGAGCCTTGTACGGGATGGATGTACGCCGAGAGGGCATGATTTTCGCATCCATCGAACATCCGCCGGTTCTGGGCGGAAAGGTCAGGTCGGTGGACAATAGTGAAACCCTCAAGGTTCCGGGCGTTCATCAAACCGTTCCTATCGATCCATTCCAACCACCGCCGGCGTTTCAACCCTTAGGCGGCATCGCTGTAGTCGCCGATAACACCTGGGCAGCTTTTCAGGGACGCAAGAAACTGAAGATTGAGTGGGACAACGGCCCGAACGCAGCCTACGACTCTGATCGGTACCGGAAAGAGTTGCACGCGACCGCACGCAAGCCGGGGAAGATTGTACGCAACGTGGGGGATGCGGACTCCATATTTGGAAAACCCAGCAACCTGTTCGACGCTGACTATTACGTCCCGCTTCTGGCGCACGCTTCCATGGAGCCGATGGTGGCCACGGCGGAGTTCAGGGACGGAAAAGTCACGGCCTGGGCTCCCACGCAAAACCCTCAGGCAGTGCAAGCCATCATCTCGCAGGAGTTGGGGATACCGAAAGAAAATGTGACCTGCCATGTAACGCTCCTCGGGGGAGGCTTCGGAAGGAAATCCAAACCGGATTATGTGGCGGAAGCGGCAGTTCTTTCAAAGAAGACAGGTCGGCCGGTAAAGGTAGTCTGGAGCCGCGAAGATGACATCAAGTTCGACTACTTCAACGCCGTGGCCGCCATGTACATGAAGGCGGCGCTAGACAGTAGGGGAAAGCCCATCGCCTGGCTGCAGCGTTCAGTCTTTCCTCCGATCACGTCCATTTTTGACGCAAACGCTGTGTATGGGGATCCCGCACACCTCCAACAGGGCTGGACTGACCTACCTTACGACATCCCCAACCTTCGGGTCGAGAATGGCCCTGCCCCGGCGCACGTGCGGATTGGATGGTTGCGTTCGGTCGCAAATATCTACCACGCTTTTGCCGTCCAAACGTTTACCGCCGAGTTGGCCCATCGAGCCGGCCGAGATGCCCTTGAATACTTGTTGGAATTGATCGGTCCTGCGCGCACTCTCGACTTGAAGAACACCGACTATCCCAACTACGGAGCAGACTCCGCAACCTACCCCTGGGAGACAGGTCGCCTGCGTCGCGTGACGGAAATGGTCGCCGAGAAATCCGGCTGGGGAAAGCGCAAACCCGGTAAAGGCACTGGCTTTGGCATTGCTGCGCACCGCAGCTTCCTGACCTACGTCGCTACAGTTGTCGAAGTTGAGGTAAATGATCAGGGTGACTTCACAATTCCCCGAGTCGACACCGTGGTTGATGCGGGATTGGTCGTGAATCCGGAGGTTACGCGCGCCCAATTCGAGGGTGCAGCAGTCTTTGGAACCAGCGTCGCACGCAGCGGAGAAATTACTGCTAAGAACGGTGTGATCGAGCAGTCAAATTTTGATACCTATCCCGTAGCGCGGATCAATGAGGCTCCATATCAGACCAACGTCCACCTCGTGGATAGCGCTGCTCCCCCGGCGGGAGTGGGGGAACCAGGGGTACCGCCGTTCATTCCAGCGCTTTGCAACGCAATCTTTGCTGCAACCGGGAAGCGGGTTCGAGAGTTGCCGCTTTCAAAAACCAGCTTGGCCACCAAGTCCTGAAGTTGACGTTCGATTGTTGGGTGATGGCTCTGTGAAAGATAACAGCACGAAAACGTGGGCAGCCGCCCAGCGGGGAGCCATCGTTTGTTGACGCTGGCTCCTCGATAGAGGTCGAAGAGTCCAGAGTCATGGAATTCTGCCCCACGACTGGCAACCGCGTTCGCAATATCACGAGTACAAGCGATGGGGCTCACGAACTGAGAACAGAACATTTCAAAACCCGCTGGGGCACCCGAAAGAGCGCAGGATAGTCAGCGGTACTGCGGGACGCACGCGGAGCGTGAGCCGCCTTCACAGTGGACTGAACAGTTCATGGGGGCGGGACTGTGAGGGCGGCCGCTATTCATGATTCATCGTTTATATTCTTCTTGATGCTGCGATTCGCCATTGGTTGCATTTCTTGCCGCGATGTCCGAGACAGATCCTTTTCAAGAATACTCCGCGAAACACGTTTCTTCTCTAATCCATGATGCCAAGCCGTTTGCTTTGAGCCGAATTTGCCAACTACGGTGGCGAAGCGTGTCTGGGTAGACCCATGACGGGCCGGGGTGGGTGCTGCCCAGACAATCGCTTTCTATCTATACATGGCAGTGAAATATCCCACTCCTAGAGTGCGAAGTTACTCATTTGCGGTTGGGCCGCTGGATTTCCCATCGCCCACAACCGGGTGTAAAATGCCGACGCTCCGCGATCTGAAGCGCACGTCCTCGATCTCGGACAAGGAGGATCACCATGGCAGCAGACCACAGGGAGACCTCTCGTCGCGTGTTTGAAGAGATATGGAACCAGAAAAACCTCAATGCCGTCGACGAATTGATGGCGGAAAACTACGTTCATCATGATCCCAGTTCGCCCCCGGTTGCGAGTGGCATCGATGGCTACAAACAACTCGTCACTCAATACCTCAACGCATTTCCAGACCTGCACTTCACCCTGAATGACCAGGTGGCCGCGGGAGAAATCGTTGTGAGCCGCTGGACAGCCACTGGCACCCACAGCGGAGACTTGCCGGGCATACCCCGAACCGGTCGCCATTTTTCGGTTACGGGCATGTCCATGGGCCGCATTCAGAGCGGTAAATTCGCAGAAGGCTGGAACAACTGGGATGCGCTCGGGCTTATGCAGCAGATAGGGGTGGTACCTAGACCAGGCGAAGCAAAGGTCCGCGCTGCCTAAACGGTTTTGGCGCCGTCACAGCTGGTCGGAATCCCGACCAGCTGTTTTTGTCGCCGCGTAACCCCGATTGCCATGAAGCACAGTAACGCAAAGCCTTCTCCGGATCAGGACATGGCCGCGCCCGACTCTTTGGTTCCGCCTGCTGGCAGTTCGGGCACAACCGGACTGGGCAAGCGGCGAGAGTGCTGGAAGCCCCAGAAGCGAACGCTACCACCAGAGGAAATCACGAGCTTTCCTTGAACATCCTACCCACCTGCTGGTCGCTGGTTGTCGTCCATGATGCGTTCCATGGTGCTGGCCCTCGCATACACGAGATGGCGCACAATCGGCTTTCCACGGATAAACTCTAGTACCTGCTCGGTCACTGTGCGATCCGCGCGGGTCGAGCGCTCGTGCTGCCGCAGATGTTCCCCCCAGGAATCCACGAGAAACGTCTCCAGGTAGCGTTCTGTATTCTCGAGATCTCGAAAACTTCCCCATCGGTATGCGCCGTCGCGCCGTCGGATGTATCCATACCGGTTGATCGCCTTGATAAACGCGGGCACATTCTCCGCGTCCACGAAGTATTCGATGGTTACCATGATCGGGCCTTCGTCCGCCGGTGCAGGATCCTGGCTGAGTACGGTGGGCAGCCGCCAATGAATCCACGGTGTCAGATCGACGGTCGGCTCCGGCAACTTCAACAACAGTCCCGTCAGAGTACTGACCATTGTTCCGACGCCGGCCCACATCAGGGTAGCGTGGATGCCAGTCTTCGTTGCCAGAGCGCCCCACGTGGCGCTTCCCGCGGCCATGGCTCCCTGAAAAACCAACATCGACACAGCGAGAACGCGAGCCCGCACCAAGTCCGGTGCGTGACCCAGAACAAGCACATTGAAGAGCGATATGAAAACGATCCATGCTGCACCTCCAACGAGCATGACTGCGCCCAGCACGGGCAGAGCACGAACGCTGGCCGTGGCCATGGTGGCCAGTCCGAATAGCAAAACGCCGCTCGAAACGACTCCTTCTGCCGACCAGCGAGCACGAACCCGCCGTATCACCACCGCGCCCAGCACCGCGCCCGAGCCGAAGCATCCCAGCAAAAGTCCGTACCCCATTGGACTGTGGCTTACTTCGTGAGCCACGGAAGGCGGCAACGCTAGCAATCCTCTGGCGAAGAACATGAGGATCCCAGACCGAAAGATTAAAGCGCGAATCGCTGGTGAGTAGCGGACGTATCGGAGCGCTGCGACTGTTGCACCGCTCAAGGTCTCAGGTGGCGTCGTGCGTTTATGCAGCGGCCTCTTCCACCGGGCAACGACGAAGATGACACCCAGGAACGATGCCGCATTAACCAGAAAGGCCGTACCGACGTTTGCAACCGCGATCACAACACCCGCCAGAGCCGGCCCGATCGCACGAGCGAAATTAAATTCGATACCGTTGAGAGCAGCGGCAGCGGCGAGATCTTCCTTCGAGACCAGCTCCGGCAAGACAGCTCGCCACGTTGGGCTTTCTAAGGCGTCTCCCGCGGAAAGAGCAAATGTCAGGACCAGGAGCAATATTGGGGAGACCAGCCCACCCAGGGTCAGGCCGGCAAGCACAACCGCGATCGCAGCCATCCACACTTCTGTAGACAAGATCAACTTACGGCGATCGACGATATCGCCGATGGCCCCGGCCGGCAAAGCGAGGACGAAGAATGGCAGTGCACTGGCGGTCTGTGTGAGGGCAACATAGAGAGGTCCGGCGTTCAACGACACCATGATCCAGGCGGCGCCGACACTCTGCATGAAGGTACCGACATCGGAAGCGACGTCGGCGACCAGGAGATTACGAAAAGTCGGCGAGTGCAGCGGTCGCCAGAGACTCGGCGTCTGCTTCGTTTCAGGGTCGTTCATGCCCAACCGTTTGCTCATGTCCGGGTTGAAAGCCATCTTGGGGTAACACCGGGCCAGCTGCGGTCCAAGGCAGTCAGCTTCTTCAGGCACTGTACAATATCGTCGCTTGGAAGTCTGATCGTCGAAGTGCTGTCAAAAACACGGGGTGGAGAATGCCGGAGTCCCCTGACTGGTCGCGCATACGTCCGACGCGGCGTCCTCGCCGCTTTCTTCTCATTCTCGTCATCCTTGCCGCCATCCTCCTCGGTGGTCGCACCGTGTTGTCGTATTACGTGGAAGTGCTCTGGTTCGGGTCGCTCGGCTACGGGGACGTGTTCTGGAAAACACTGGGCCTTCAGTGGGGAATCTTCACGGCCTTCGCAGCGGCCACATTTCTCATTTTGTATGGATCGTTCCTGATTCTAAAGCGGACTCATCTCCCCGATTTACCGAGCGGCCAGACGATTTTCATCGGCGGACAGCCGCTGAAGCTGCCGGTCGAGCCCGTCCTGCGCCTGATCGCGCTCGGCCTGTCGCTCGCCATTGCGGCTGCAACTGGCGCCGGCATGATGGTGGAATGGCCGACGCTCGCGCTCTTCTGGTACTCACCGCCCACCGCTGGTGGCGTCGTGGACCCGATCTTTGGCAGGCCGCTGACATTCTTTCTATTCACACTGCCTGCATGGCAGCTCCTCGTTGGCTGGTTACTCGCGCTGGCCGCGATCACCTGTGTACTCGCTGCTTTCTTTATCCTCGTTACGGGCGGAACCCGTGCGTTGGCCGGGCGTCGCAGTAGTTACATTACATTGCCTTGGCATGGACTCTCCCTCACCTTTGCGGTCCTGTTACTAGTTCTCGCGATGCATACATTCCTCGGTCGATTCGAGCGATTGTTCGATGAGCATACGATCTTCGGGGGCGTGACCTACACTGACGCGCACGTCACGCTCACAGGGATGCTCGTCGTCTGCGCGGCGCTCGTTCTCGGTGCGGTGATCGCTGCCGTCAACGCCGTGTGGGTCCCACGTGGGCGAAGGCTTGTCGTGGCGATGCTTCCGGCGGCGGTTTGCTATGTCGTCGTTCAAGTAGTCGCCTGGTATGTCAGCAGCTTCATAGTAAAGCCGAACGAACTGGTTCGAGAACAGCCCTATATCACCCACAATATCGACCTGACGCGGCGGGCCTATGCATTGGACCGAGTCTTGCAACGTGAGTTTCCCGCTGAGACGGACGTTGCGGCGGCCGAGCCTGCGAACAATCAGGCTACGCTTCAGAACATCCGGTTGTGGGACTGGCGCGCACTCCAAGACACGCTGCGTCAGATTCAGGAAATCCGCACCTACTACGACTTCCCAGACATCGACATTGACCGCTACGAAATCGAGGGCAAGACTCGCCAGGTGATGCTCGCAACGCGCGAGTTGAACGTCGACAAACTCCCGGATAGCAGTCGCAACTGGATTAACGAGAAGCTCATCTACACCCACGGCTACGGTATTACGATGAACCCGGTGAACGGGTTCACGCCCGAAGGCCTGCCGACGCTGATTCTGAGCAACATGCCCGTTCAGAGCACAGTGCGTGGTCTAGCCGTGACACGCCCTGAAGTCTATTTCGGCGAGTTGACCAACACCGACGTCTACGTGAAGACCCGGCAGAAGGAGTTCAACTATCCCCAAGGCGAGACCAACAGCTTAACGTCCTACGAAGGCGACGGCGGCATTGTCCTCGGCAGTTTCCTGCGCCGTATCATCATCGCGTTCGACCGTGACGACCTCGCAAAACTGCCGTTCAGCGATGACGTGAACAGAGATAGCCGCCTGCTGATGCGGCGGAACGTGCGCGACCGAGTGTCGGCCTTGGCGCCATTCCTTACCTACGATCCGGATCCGTACATCGTAGTCGGCGATGATGGCCGGCTGTCCTGGATCATGGACGCCTTCACGGTTTCAGACAGTTATCCCTACGCGAGCCACTACCGTCTCGACCGGGATCTCATTAACTACATGCGAAACAGCGTTAAGGTCGTCATCGACGCCTACGACGGTTCGACAACGTTTTACGTGTTTGATGAGGAAGATCCGATCATTGCAGCCTATCGCCGAATCTTTCCGAGTCTGTTCAAGGCTGCGGCCATGATGCCGCCCGGGCTGCGCAATCACGTGCGCTACCCCGAGTTGTTGCTCCACCTGCAAGCCGAAGTATACGGGTTGTATCACATGACAAATCCGGGAGCGTTCTACAACCGGGAGGATCTGTGGACAGTCGCCACCGAGGTTGGTATGAGCGAAGGGGGACAGCAAGCGACACAGACGATGCAGCCGAACTTTGTGCTCATGAAACTACCGGACGAGACCTCCGTGGAGTTTGTAGGGATTCTCCCGTTTACGCCGGCGAACCGGAACAATCTGATTGGTTGGATTGCCGGGCGTAGCGACGGCACAAAATACGGGGCGTCCGTGGTCTACAACTTTCCCAAAACGAAGCTGGTCGACGGACCGCTGCAAATCGAGGCGCGGATCGATCAGAACGCGCAGCTCTCCGGACAGTTGACGTTGTGGAACCAGCAAGGCTCGCATGTGCGGCGTGGGGCCCTGTTGGTGATTCCATCCGGGCGCGCGTTGTTGTACGCGGAGCCGATTTACCTGCAGGCCGAACGGAGTCCGATGCCCGAGTTGCGGCTGGTCGTACTCGCGCTACAAGATCGGCTCGCGTACGGACCAACGTTCGAGTCGGCGATGGCGGCCCTTTTTGGCGGAGCAGCTTCGTCTCTGAGCGCTGTGGCGGGCCCCGCAGAGGCGGTGCGAGATGCACCGGCATCCGCCGGATCGCCGCAGCCTGGAGCCGATCTCAACACCCTCATCGCGGAAGCCGCCAAGGACCTTGCCGACTACCAGCGTCTGACGGCCGAAGGCAAGCTCGGCGCAGCTGGGCAGAAGCTGGAAGAGCTAAAGCACGCACTCGACAAGCTGAAAACGCGTCCAAGATAATCCGGCTGCGTGCTGCGCTCTTCGCTTGCGAAGCCATGACCTTGTGAGCGACACAGAACCCGCTCAGGTTTTTCCGTGTCGTGTTGTTCGTGGTGAATCGGAGCTAGACCGGGGGGCTGGCAGGACGCAACAGAACGCGAGGACGGAGGCGCAGAGCTTCCTTCTATGGAGCCTCAACTCGCGGAAGCCGACGACTTCGCCTCGTGGACGAACCGCTGCCGCCGGACCTTCCATGGGCAGCCGTTTGAGGGAAACGAACCGGTCGAATGCGATCGCGGGCTCTTTATACCACGCCCATTCCCCTTCGCCAATCTATTGAATCGCGCTGGCTGCCGCCGAGAACGCGTTGTTCGCGTTTGAACCGACGAGCCGGATGGTGCCGACTACAAGTACCAGGATGACCGCCAGCATCACGGCGTATTCCGCGATGTCTTGGCCTTGGTCGTCTACCAAAAATCTGGCAATGAGCACAGACATAGCCCACCTCCTTCGGGTGGGCCGGGTTGGACCGGTCCGTCCTCGCCCGCAAAGCCTCGTGGTGACACACCGAATGGTCCAGCCAGAGCCTACCGCTTGCACTGCCAGTAGTGCAATCCCCCGAACTGATGAGATCGCCTGTCAGTTCGAAGGAGGCGAACACAGAATCCGGAACGCATTAACACTCGCTTAACGTTGGCGTGCTAGAGTCCGACAAATCTGCCTCCCACTTCGCTCGTCCCCGGCCCGAACATTTCTGGTCCAAGGGGTGTTATGACTTCTACCGGCCACAGTTTCCAGCGTGAAGTCAGGGGTGCTGAGTCATAAATAGATCGTGTAAATAATGAGAATGGCGTTTGAGGGCTTCCCTGCCGAGGGGCGAGCCGGACTGCAAAATCAAGACACCATCCAATCGGCACCGGTCCTATTCCATCGCAGCGTCTGGCAGTATGCGCCCGCAACAAAATTTGGCAGGTCACGGCCAGCTGGAGTGACGTATTGGGCAATCGAGGCGTGTGTGTGCAGTCCCCGAAACACCAACGCGGGACGAGCCAAAGGGTCGAGCTCAGCCTCCTCGCGCGCGTGACCATCGGGCGCTCATCGCCGTAACTCCTTGATTCTGTGGGTTGTCCCTCTGGTCAGGATGGGATTTCGTGTTTTCTGCGGCGTGATCTGCGGTTCGCCGATCCGGATCCATACCTCGACGGGCTTGCTCCGGATACCCCCAAAGGTCTTACCCGAAAAATCCCTTGTAACCTCAGTTTGATCGTTCGCATCTTCACCTATCACCAAAGCACGACATCGGAGACAGGAGAAAGGAAATGGCCAGCCCCGCCCCCGCCAAATTCCGGATCGACGTTGACATCCACAACTTGCTGATGAATTCGGCTTCGTCCGGTCCCAAACCGGCTGAGGTCAAAGGCGCCACCTTGCCGGAACCGGTGTTTCCCCAGTACCCGGAGTTGCTCAAGGATCCCGGCCCGGAAACGCCTCCGGAAAAGCGCGACTGGACCTATCCGC